>Ga0180217_1000111_pt1 | contig 175563 bp, 125 predicted proteins | sample eDN3rd37CBELigOP_FD_128521 | JGI IMG/M metagenome (GOLD analysis project Ga0180217, IMG submission 128521) | Enriched Organic Plus compost microbial communities from Emeryville, California, USA - eDNA 3rd pass 37_C BE-Lig OP (version 2) (version 2) ... | reverse complement strand
TCCTGCAGGAAGTCTATGCCTGGGCGGAGACCCACCCTACGTTCTATTCGCAGACACACACGTTCCGAAAGCTCTATCGACTCGCTTCCTAGCGCTACGCTTGGCGGGTGGAGCTATTTAGTCCTATTGACGTATACAATCACCGGAGTCGGCACCAAGTTGACGGCCGAATTCCGGCGGCGGTGCTTCATTTCGTGTTTCGGACAATTGACAATCCTGATGGGCCAACAAAAGGACAGAATTCCTCTGAATGCGAAGTCACCATTTCTTTTTATGAACGAGGGGCCCAGGTGTCGCCTTCGTTGAAAAGCATCACGATCTGCTCCAAGCCCTTGCATCTTCTACGCTCGTTGAGTTTCTGAATCAGCTTCATCACGGAGTTGCGAGTCTCGTCTTCAACCGGATTGATCAGCAGCAGGAGAATCTCCACACTTGCGTTGTCAGGGGCAATGTCACCAAATGCCTGGGGAAAGTGTGTTTTGAGGCGAGTCAGTTGGTGCGAGGTTGACATTTCGACGCCGTAGGTCATGGCCTGCATCAGTGCGTAGAAGGCATTCTTGTCAGCCTTGACCTTTATCTCTCCCACAACGGGATAACCGGTCCTTGCTGACCGTAGTAGGAGGTCCATTCCTCCTCTACCGCTTTTCGTGGCCGGGAGCTTGTTCGAGAAGACACCCGACCGGGTACGCCACGGATTGATCTCTCGCTCCACAAAGGCATAGCCGTCAAGCGGGTGGGCCGTGAGGTATGCGGTAAACTCGTCAGTTGAGGATACGGCACTGAGTTGAGCCGGGGCCACCGGCAAGTCCTCGGTTTCGCCTCGGCCCCAATTATCGGGATTCTGGTAAGCCGAGAAGGACTTGCGGGAGAGTTCCCAGAGCCGTTCAAGCGAGGCGGGCGTGTCGGCGAAGAACGCTGCCATGTTCTGCATTGTGGGCTTGTCGAACAGTTTCATCACGTCGTAGATTCGACGCAGTTCCGTGATCGGAACCACTAGCGGTGCTTTCGTCGTCAGTTTGGATTGCGATTCTGTGGTCGGGCATGAGCCGGTTTCAAGCAACTGAAGAATCTGGCTCCAGACTGCCGCATTCTCGAAACTGTAGCTTTCGGCACGGACGAGCTTCTTGCACTGTTCAAGTGGCACGAACTCTACGATGGCATCATCATCCGCCTCGACCTCGAAGGCGGTGCCCTCGGAATACCGTCGCAGCTTGGTCGTGTTCGCTGATTGCGAGAAATGGCACCAGACCGGCCCCGTCGCCGTCATCACTTTTGCCGCACCAGTCTTGCTCATGCTCAGTCTCCCGCTTCTTCGGCATACTCACACGTCCCACCACTCGCCATCGTCGTGAAGTTCGACGCCGTGAAATAAACCAGCGAACCGCTCCCGGTCCTCCAAGTGGACGGGCACGGCGTTCGCCTCGGCAAACGCATTCCGCAGCCGCAGCAGATCAGGCACGCACGCATGACCTGGCGTGTGGCACTTGTGGATCGGAAGGCCCTTGGCCTGCCCCCATTCGAGAAATTGGCGATTGCCTTCAGTACCAATGTATCCCGGCCAGAGGGAGCAGACCACGCACCCGTCCTTGACCCAACTGGCCTGCTCTACGTCACGCACCATGCTGGGTCGAAACAGCATCACGGACGTGCTGGCCGCATCCCTAAGTTGTTCGGGGTAGATGCGATGCGGGTAATAGGGCTTGGCAACATCGAAAGCCTTCTCGCTCTTGATCCGCCACTTTTGGCTCGCAGGCAAGAAAACCCGCACCCCGCTCCAATCTGCCTGCGGAAGACGCTGGTTGCCAGTCGCTCGCAGAATTTCGGCGGTGTACATGTCGATGATGAACTGCCGGTCTGCTGCGAGGCACGCCTTCCAGATGGTCACGATCCGGTCGATGTTCTGGCCCGAACACCAGATGAGGGGCATCCCTGCGGTCTGCCGGAAGATGTCGGCTAGGCGGGGCACCAGATCGCCCTCAGTCGGGAACTTCTGGTCCTCCCGACCAATGCAAGTGCCTTCCATCAGCAGCACGTCCACGTTTTTCGGTGGGTTGGCAACCAGTTTCTCGAACAGGCTGCTCTTCCTGCCGTGTGCCCGCAGGTCGCCGGTGTAGAAAAGCCGCTTGCCGTCCGCTTCAACCAGGATGGCGTAAGCGTCGTAGGCCGAGTGGTCTACCAGGAACGGCGTGATCTTGAACGGCCCCAGGCTGATCGGGGTCCGGTCAACAAGATGTATCACGTTCTTGAGCTTCAGCCCGCCAGGAGAGAACAGGGCGGCGGCGGCGAGGATGGCTTCGGCGGCTTTGCCAATCAAGAATGGCGTCCCGTCCGGCAGTCGGTGGGCGAGGCCGTAGTGGTCTTGGTGGGGATGGGAGATCACGACGCCCAGCAGGGATTCGTCGGCGGCGTCAAATCCCCGAACAGGGTGCAGGGGGAAGCTATCTGGGGCAGGGGCATCCAAAGGCACGCCCACGTCGAGGACGAGTACCTTACCTTGCGACTCGATCTCGACGCAGGTGCCGCCCATCTCCTGTGTGCCTCGGTGGATGCAGATTCGCATGATGCTGCCCTACTTCTGAACCATTGCGCCGGCCTTGATCGTCCACGAAACGCAGTTCAACACACCGCCTTTCTCAGCCAGTGACCGACCCCAATATTTGCACCACGCGCTATGAGAGTTCCCGTTGGGTAACTTCGTCGTGCTGCTGGAGTGAGGGCGTAGCCCGAACGGAAGCAGCACAACGGGCCGCGAACTCCGCCGGGGTCACGTACCCCAGCGAGCTGTCCGGACGCTCCTCGTTGTAATCCGTCCGCCAGGCCGCGATCTGCTGCCGGGCGTCCGACATGTTCACAAACACCTCTCGCCTCAAAAGCCCATCCACCAGCTTCGAGCGAACACTTTCGGCGTACCCGTTCTGCCTGGGGCTTCCTGGAGCGATGTCCAGGGTAGCCACCTGCACCTTCTTCAGCGAGGCCTGATTCGCCTGCGATACGAACTCCGGACCGTTGTCGCTACGAAGGTGCTGCGGCACGCCGCTCATCGCGAACGGCTCCGCCAGCATGTCGATCACGTCATCGCTGGTGATGCTCCGGTCCACCTTCAATGTCAGACACTCCCGTGTGTAATCGTCCATGATGCTCAGCCACTTCAACGTCGAGACCGAGGTCGTCCGGTCAAACGAGAAGTCCCAGCACCACACCTGGTTCTGCTGCTCGGCACGCCGCACGTGACCTGCATTCGCCGAGTGCCCGATCGCACGCTGCTTTCGCCGGATTCTCCGAACTTTCAGCCCTTCCTGGCGACACAGCCGATGCACCCGTTTCGCATTCACCTGCCAGCCTTCAGGCCGTAGCAGAATCGTCAGTCGTCGATATCCGAACCGCGGCCGACGACGCACAAGCTCCCGCAGCCGACGCCAGCACCGGCTCGTCGGAGCGCACCTGCACAACGTACCGTTGCGTGCTTCGCGGCTGATCCACCACCGCGCACGCCCTCCGCTGCGACACGCCAAACCGATCCCTCAACGCGTCGACCGCCGCACGCTTTCGCGAAGGGCTTACCAGTCTACCGAGTTGATGTGCCTGAACATCTGGATGTCGAGGGCCTGGTCCGCCACCAGCTGCTTCAGGCGGCGGTTCTCCTCTTCCAGTGCCTTCAGCCGCTTCGCTTCTTCGCTCTTCATGCCCCCGTACTGGTTCCGCCAGCGGTGGTACGTCGCTTCGCTGACCTCCAGCGCCTGCACCACGGCCGACAGGTCCTGCCCGACTTTCAGCATCGTCTCCGCATCCCGCCGCTTCTTCACGATCTGTTCCGGACTGTGACGCTTTCGTCGCTTCGATATCGAGATTCTACTTGTCCCCCTGGGCCAATGAGACTCTCATACCACATGGATCAGAAAATGGGGAGCAGACCAGTGGTCCTCGGTCGACAATCCGTTCCGAGAACGGCGGAAGAAGGGCGGGAGCAACATCAGCGCGGGGAAGTTTCGCCGCATCCAGCAACTGCGCCACCAGGGCTACAACGTCGCCTACATCGCCGAGAAGTGCGGCGTCTCCCGGCAAACGGTGATCCGCCACTCGACTCCAAATTAAATTGACGGCATCTTCTTGCATCCAATACGCACCAGAAGCAGTGCACTCTACTTCCGACCATAATCGGCAGGAATTTCATCCCAGCTTTTCGTGTCCCATTTGACGACCGGCAGGCTTGGGGAATTGCGAGTGAGCCAGAGAAGATGTCGAGTCAATCGAAGGTAGACAGATGACGACAAGGCACCGGAGGATGCGGCACTCGACCGAACGCGCCGGTTGTTCAACCAGTCGATCGCAACTCGACTGTCACTGTAGATCGGGCAGTTGATCCCTCGGCGATGAAGAAACCGCATCGCATGTGTGATTCCGAGAAACTCTCCCAAGTTGTTGGAGCCAGAGTCGAGCGGGCCCACCTCAAACGCAATCGAATTATCATGCAACCAGACTCCGCGATACTCCATCTTTCTCCTTCTTTGGCTCCACGCTGCATCAACGCATAGCCCTTTGGTGGGAGTCTCGAAGGATTCTTCGAGGGACTTAACAAGGACTGATCTCGCGGACTGATCGACGTCGGACTTGTCGATCGCCTTACTCCAGCGAAGGTGCGCCTGGAGCCAGCGAAACCGAATTGCTTCTGGAGACGGGATTTCATCGAAGCCCAGTGCCGCTGCGAGCCTTGCGATCTTTGCAATAGCTTCTGTGCGGTTGACGTGAGAATAGGCGGAGCCCAGTTGATCAACCCACGCATGGATTACTGCGACCGCTCGCAACGGAGAATCCGGCCTCTGATGTGCCCGCGCCAGATTGAACTTCAGCCGATTCCATGATACCCGGGCGATGCTTGTCGCCATTCCCGAAGGCGTCCGGCGACATCGATACCCCAGCCATTGAACCGACTTTCCGGTTTGGAGGTCCACCACAGATTCATCTCGCCCATGTTTGGGCTGCATGCCAATCAGCCGCAACAACTTGTTGAGATGGCCCCATGCGTCGACAGCCTGCTCCTGCGATCGGCAAAGAAGCAGCAGGTCATCAGCAACCCGGAGTAACGGAACGTCCGAGAACGGTCCCTTTTTCCACATCCGATCCAGATGGTGGTGAAGGAACAGATTGAGCAACAGCGGACTTAGCGGCCCTCCCTGGGGGATACCTCGTCTTCGGGGCGTTGAATGCACGAACCTTTTGATCAAGTCGACAAGCAGGGAGCACTGCACGTAGTGGCTGACGACTTCATCCAATGCTCCTCGTGGAACATTGTCGAATGCATTCCTGATGTCCTCTTTGGCCCAAGCGAAGCGTTGTTGGTTCACTGACAACTGGTACGCCAACGCCAGGGCCTGGACCCGATCGCGGCGGGGTCGAAAGCCGAAACTCCATTCGCTGAAAAGGGGCTCCAGCACCGGCTGCAACAGATCGACCATCAGACGCTGAACTGTACGGTCCTCGATATTCAGCAGCTGGATCGTTCGGAATCCGCGTTCCGGATCGAATGGATCTTTGGGAATCTTCTCCCTTCGTACGGGGCCCGGCGAAAAGTAGCCACCTCGAATGGCCCGACAGATCGTCGACATCAAAGTCCAGACTTCTTCGTCCTCCAGGTCTGAATACCTCCGTCCGTTGGGGCCGGGCGACGGTCCTCCACGTATTGCCATTCGCTCCCATGCACCACGGAGCATGTGAGGATCGCCCATCCATTTGCGCTGGCGGAGGAGGAGCTCATTGACTGGCGGCGGGGCTTTCTGGGCAGCCAGTTCAAGTTCGGCGATGCGTTGGCGATATTTGTCCCGGCGACAGGCTCGCGGAGACAATATCCTGCCCATCAGGTTGACGGGTTCAACATTGAAATACGTCTCGTACACCAGAGTTTCACACTCCGCAAGAATGGCGGTGGAAAGGTCGCATCGTGCTGCCTTTCCACCCTGGCATTTCGCCAGAAAAACGAAATGGCGATCGGCGAAGCCATCGCCCGAGGTCTCCCGCGAGAGAGCGCATCCCGCTTCGAGTGCTCATGCGGGAACACTCATGCGGAAAAAACATCCCCCCGCTGAAGTGGAGACGTGGTACGCCCAAGGGGTTGCAAGGGCCTTTGTTTAATTCGTCTCCTCCCTCAGTGGCAGCGCCTGGCTCACTCATGCCCGTGCAGGAACTTGCCTGGGGAGTCCTTCCCCCGTCTTTCCCGACCAACATGAGCTTCGGGTTTTCGTGTGTCCCCCCTGTAGCCTGGGACAAAGAACTCCGTTGGACGGAACCTGGTCCATCAAACGGAAGGGGTTTCCACCGAATTGCTGCGGCCCAAAGCGGGTGCCGGAGCCTTGAATCTTTCACGGGGTCACCTCTGTCAGTTTCTCTGACGTTCTTGCTCTCCGTGTAACGACGTCGTTGGAACCGGAGATTGTTTCCAACCCAGCAGCTCATACTCCCGTGCCCTTGCCCGGGAGTCTCGATAAGCTGTGGCGTCGTGTTCGTCAACAAAATCCACAATGAACACCGGTATTTCGATTTCGGGTTCTTTCCCCTCGTCTTCAGCGATGACGTTTCGAAAGGCTGCGAGGCCCGATCCGCCTGCTGCATTGATGCACACGTTTGCGTCAAAGCCTGCAGATGCTGCTCGGCTGATCGTGATGATCTTTCTATAACTGTCCATCGAATCGCACAATACCGCCGTCGTCGACAAACCGCTGTAGAATTGCCAGCCATCAAGTCGTTTCTGCAACTGCTGCCCGTGTTCGACAGATTCAACAAGGATCACAATCTTGGGCGATTGAATATTGCTGAACCGGCAATCCTCATTCGGGATGGGGACTCCGTATCTTCCAAGTCTGGGAAAATCCTGCTTGAAGAATGCACGAGCGACCGCGGCCACCTGATCATTGCGGCGACAGTTGTTCCAGATTGTGTCCCGCTTCCACTCCAATGAGTGCGGCGGAGATGGGGATCGACGACAGGTGGGAGAACGCTGCCACAGAACTTTGATTGCCTTTGCCTTCTCTTCACCCCGAGAGAGCAGGTGTCCCGAAACGGCTTCGAGCCGAAGCCTCGCCAAGCTGCTCAGACGACTCCCCCGCTGCACAAAGCTGTAGCAGCGGTAAATTCGTGTCGCGAACTGTGCCATTCCACGAAGAACTGCAGCATGCGTCGCTCGATGCGCATCCAGGAACAGAATGATGTCCCAGTGATCAGGATTCGCGGAAAGCAGAGACGACATCCCGATGATCATGCGTTTTGGCATCTTTGTGGGCCATCCACTCCGTTTCAGCTCCACATGCAACGGTGGTTTGCTCTCATTCAGTTTCTCCCGAAGCCACCATCCAAATCCCTTCTGGGCGATCGGGATGAGAACTCTCGCTTTCGGAAAGCAGCGGCAGATTTCACAAATGTACCGCAACATTTCCGCATGGTCCGTCACCTGGATTTGCCCCAACGGATTCTGATGCATTTTCTGGAGCATCTCTCGATGTTCCCAGCTGCAATCGTCTGACTCAGCCACGGAAAAGTCGTGCCTGTGAGAAAATCTCCTGTGATCGACAACAGTGACCGTTGCTCCGGCAGCCTTCAGGCATTCGGCCAGAGCCACGACAAGGCCAGTGGCAAACACAAGCGAATCGCGGTCGCTCACATCGCACATTTGGATGGTGACAGGTCGCCATTCATACCGCCCCTGCGGAGTGATCTCGACTTCTTTCTGCTGACACGCCAGTACCCCTTCAACCAGAGACGGATTCGGAGCCGGAACGATCTCCGATCGCCCGTGACCAACAGCGATCCAGTATGATTGACTCACCGTCCTCATCCTTACTCATGCGGACCTGGCTTTAAAAGTGCTTTTTAACTCTTCATACCCCAACTCGATTACACACAATGAGTTAAGGCACTTCAAGAGCAATTCTGACCCCACCTGCAAAAGAGGAGAAGCTGCGAGCGACGGAAGCAGTGCTCGGCACGGTGCTGGAACGGCCGCGACGCGTGCAACGGTATTGAAAATCTCCGCAGAGTGACGAGGCGCGCTGTGTCGTCGCCTGCGAGAACGGGTTCGTCGTCGGCTGCGATTGGGAGATCGTCGCTCGATGGCGGCCCTGTGGCGTCGCGAAGAATGGCAGGTGAATGCCAGGCGGGTCTATCGCCTCTATCGGCAGGAGGGGCTGAACGTACGGCAAGAGGAGCGAAGAACGCGATCTCCGGGCCGTTCGGCGAATGCCTGCCATCTGCGCCGGGCGGAGCACAAGGAACACGTCTGGTGTAGGGACTTCACCTTCATCCCGAACCGGAGGGGAACAAGGCTGAAGTGGCTGCCGATCATCGTCGAGTACCTGCGTGAGTGCTCAAGTTTGACGTTCGTCCATTCGATCAGGGGCGAGGATGTGCTCGACACCCTGGCGGAGCCGTTCGCAAGGCGCAGGGTGCTGGAAGCCATCCGCAGCGGCAACTGCCCGGAGTTCGTGACTCACTGCTTCAGCGGTGGCTCGCACAGTCCGTCAGACAAAGCATTCGATTTGTCTGCTTTGACGTGGCCTACGCCGCCCAAGAGCACCAGCCAGTCCCTGATGGTCAACCGTGGCACACCCTTCTCCCCAGAAATCCGGGGAGCGTCGGCTGATTATGACCAGCACAACCGACCTTACTTGTGACAGAAGAACTTCCGCTCCCAACACCACTGACGGCCGCCCAGCACGGACACGGAATGTGCTTCGCCGGGATCTTCGCGGCGAGCATCCTGCAGCGTTACGGGCCGTTGCCAGCGTGACTCGCTCTACTCTTCACTCTGCTGCTGCTCCATGAGCTTTTCATGCAGGCGGCGAACGGCGCGCCGAGCTGCCGGAAGCTCTTTCGTCAGGGAATCGAGCAGTCCATGAAGCTCGGGAACATCTGTTCTCCGCTGCAGTTCCTCGAACCAGTTCAGCCAGCGCTCGCACATCCGCGTTGCCTGGAGCCGTACGGCGTTTGCACCTTCGGGAATCTGGGGCGAGCGGCCGCCGTACGGTCGCTGTCGGTGACGGAAACGGATTTCCAGATCAATTCGGGCTCGGTTCCACCCGCCTCGTGCTGCTTCGCGAATGAACTTCTCTCGCTGTCGGTGGTTTTTGGGGATTGAGACGAACTTGTAGAGGTACGAGGGGCCGATGACCCACTGCATCTTGCGGCACAACGAGAAGAGCGCCTCCAACTCCTGCTCGGTAAATCCTTCCTTCGGATCGGCGATCTGGCGGAGCTTCCGAACGACTGTCTCGTTGAGGGACAGTCGTTTGGCTTCCTCCTGCATCACAGCACCCCTGTACTTCGCGCGCCGCCCGGTCCGTTCCAGAGTCTCTCGGCCGATCCGATACGCTTCGCGGATCGACGCAATTCCCTGCTCGACTTTCTCCGCGGTGACGGTGTCAGGTCGATGCCGTTTTCTCTGGTGTGACATGCGTGTTTTGGGGTTTACGGCTCGATCGAAAGGCCCAGGTGAAGTACAATAGCTTAGTCTTAAAAAGTGTTTTTGAGAACTCTCTTGCGATATCGGAGGTGACTCATGGAGGAGTTGCGCGGAAATCGATTGCCGTTGGAGGCTTGGGACCCGTTTGCTCCGCCCCATTGGCGTTGGCGAGCGGCAGAGCGAATCGTCGCGGGTGAGAAGTCGGTGGATGACTATCCGGACAAGGATGTTCGGGCGGCAGTTCTCCACCTCCAGGCCATTGCAGCACGTCAGGCAGAGGGCTACAGCACCGCAATTGCCGAGGCCTATGGCCTGTTCCGCGACGACGGGCTGCTGCGGGCCGAACTGGAGGCACGTTTCATTGTCGGACAGACAATTCCAGAAATTGCCCGTATCATCAGTGTTCCGGTTCCGGTCGTGGAGTGCTATCGGAGACTCTTCTTCGACGTGCCCGTCAGAGCTACCGATTACCTGGTGACGCAGGTGATCCGCTGCGCCCCTCTCCGAGGCTTTCAGGATCACGAAATCCGCCAGTTCTGGACCTGGATTGCCATGGACGGCAGCCCGCCCCTGCTCGACCTGTTGGTGACTTCGCTTCCACAAGCGGGGCGTTCCGGCAACGCGCCCAGACTCAGCCACTACCTGGCAGCAAACTCCCGGGTTCACCCGGATGTGCAGGCGCTCGTGGCAGCTTCGGCTCTTCCCTTTACTGACCCCTGGACGAAATGGGCAGCAGCCTGCGAGAACCTGCTTCGCGAGTTTGACGAATCCGCCGGTTGGGAGGAGAGCCTGGCAGAGTTCGTGGAGATTCGGTGGGAACTGCTCCGGGCCGGGCGAGCCGCTCTTGCCGGTGCGGCAGCACCTCCTCACCTTAAGGTGAAGCCGAGACAGAAAGTGGCCGCTTCTCACGGCAGAGCGAGCCCCTCGTCGGGAACACAATCGGCGAGCCCACTCTTCCTGCGCGAACGGATGCTCAAGCGGGTCCGGGATGCGGAGCTGACTCCTGAATCGAAAAGTTGACCAACGCGCTGTTTTATTCGTCAAACAGGCGGGGAAGCCGCAAATTTCTGGAACACGGGCATGTACTGGAGTGAGCGCGACGGACGGCGATACCTGTACTGCTCGATCTGGCAAGAGGGCCGTTGTATCAAGCGGTACGTCGGCACAGGCGAGGCAGCGGAACAAGCGGCTCGCCAGCATGCAGCCGACCGTCTGCAGAAACTTCAGGAGCAACTGGAATGGTCTGAGGTCTGGGCACGCATGGAGGTGGCCTGCCAGCCACTGGACACCTTCTGTGAAGCTGCGAGGCTTCTGCATCACGCTGTTCTCCTGCTGGGAGGGTTCCACCTGCACAAGGGGCACGAGTGGCGAAGAAGGGTGAGCATTCATGACTGAGGCCAAACCGACACCACGCGACTGGAAGCTGCTCCACGAGGCCGTCAAGCGGGCCAATGGCGGCGATCAGCAGGCACTCGACTGGCTCCGCAGCTTCCTCGACACCAACCCCCAGGTCTGGGGAGCCTTGGGCGATCTTGCCCGCACAGCGGAGCGCGTCTGGATCGAGCTGATCTCTAATGGCGATGCCTTGGCCGGAGAATGCATCCGCCGTCAGCTCGGGCAGCTGAAGGCGGATCTGACGGGCGAAGCTCCTTGTCCCGTGGAGAAGATGCTCGCCGATCAGGTCGTCGCGACCTGGCTGGAAGTCAAGTATCTGGAGTGCCTCTCGGCGAAGCCGCGTGACGGCTCAGCCACACAGGCCGGGGTGCTGCTGAAACGATTGGAAAGTGCCCAAAAACGCCATCTGAACGCGCTCCGGAGTCTGGTGCAGACCCGCAAACTGCTCCCCAAGCAAAGTGTCCCCGACCTGCGGATATTCCCAGGTGTGCTGCAGACCGGGTAAATGGTACCCGTTGGGGTGAACTCGCCAGAGAACCTCAAACCATCTCCAGAGAATCTGGCTCCGAGAACGCATCGGGCGTCGCTGAGGCGGATCGTCCCGTCGTGCCGGTTCCCGGTGTGTTTCTTGAGTGGCAGGCCGTGAATCTTTACTGCCCCCGGCCTTACTGATAGCTAAAGAGAAGCCGAGTGCCAGGAGAAGGCTTTGGTCATGGGGCCGAGCCGTCTCCCCGAGGCGCGAGATGCCCACAAGGAGACGGCTCGGGGAATTGGGGATTACCGCCGACGTGGCGCGCGAATCTCACCGGTGTACAGGCTGGCAGCCACAAGGGCGGCAGCCACTAAAACAAATAGTTGCCAGCTGCCGCTGAGTACGGCGATGGCGGCCGCGATGGCGATGGAACCTCCCAGATGGAGGGAGTTCAGTTTGTCGCGACTTGAACGGGGCATGGTGTCTCCCGGGGGGAATGTGTCAGGGGTGAAGGAATCAGCCTCTCCAGGCCGCACAGGGGGCACGGTACGGGCAGCCTGAGCAGTTCAGTGCCGACGGAGACGGATAGAAGTGGCCGCTCGTAATCGCCCGCCAGACTCCTGCGATCAGCCGCTTGATCCGCTCGATGTGGCCGGGCTCGACGGTCACCGGGTAAAGAGTGATCTCCGGCGACTTCGTTTTCGTAAACAGGGCGAACTGAAGCTGCACCGGTTTGTCGGTCAGCTGGTGCACGAGTTCGTGATAGACGAGCAGTTGCCCCGCCGCCGCATCAACATCGTCACGCGACCAGCGTGAACGGCTGGTCTTGAAGTCGGTCACCAGCAGCGACTCCTCGTGCTCAACGAGCAGGTCGAGCCGCGCGAAGAGATGGGGGCAGCCGGAGATCACCGGTGCGGTGAACTCTTCTTCGATGCCGAGGATGTGCCCGGCAGGCCGGGACAGTTTGCTGGCGAGAAAGACTATGAGCATCCGCTCGGCGAGTGCTCCGAGTGTCGCCAGGTCTTCCTTGCAACCGAAGTGGACGGTCGCGAGATCCACCTGCTTCCAATACTCGTGATAGACCGCGAGCAGCGAGAGAAGGTCTGGCGGATGCTCCGCGACCAGCAGCTCCCGATAATGAGCCTCCAGGGCCGCATGGATCGCTGACCCGAACACGAGATTGGCCGAGACGAACGGCTCCGGCAGGTTATCGATGTAGCGAAATCGGTAACGCAGCGGGCACCGCAGGAAGGTACTGACCGCCGACCAGCTGAGGTATTCCCGCCCCGTGAGCTGTTGGGCGATTTGGCCGGGAGAATGAAACACTGGGGCAATCATCGCCCGCCTCCGCTCCCGGCAGGCGAGGCTTTCAGCTCGTCAATGAGAGTGCTCGCATCGGCCAGAGTCAGGTCTTCCGGGCGCTGAACTCCAAAGCGATGGCTGAGGTGATCCCTCAGTGCAATCCCCTGACGATCGGCGATCGCCCGAATTGCCCGCACCTGGCTTGTGGTGGCACTGCGGCCGGGGGAGCGCGTTCGGGGAGCAGTGCCGTTCCGCCCCTGAATTCTCCCTGCGGGAGTTCCGCCATTCGTCATTGGATCACGTCCGGATGCAAGTCCATCCTGGCGGGAGTGGCCTTGGGGAGTGATGCCCGGCTCCGGAGGATGTTGCCGGGCGAGCTGATCAGTGACAGCCTGCTGGCAGGCTACAAAGGCGCTACGAACCTGCTCATGAAAGCCGTCCAGGTCGTGATGCAGAAGAGAACCGTCGATCTCGAATTCCACGTGACAACTGGCCCCGAGGCTGCCGAAATCCGGCAGGCCGACCTTCTTCTGCAAGCCGACGGAGAGCTTGAGTGCCATGAAAAATCCTCCTGATGAGAGAACAGAAGAAGCCGCCTGCGTGTTCCAGCGCAGACGGCTTTGATGTGAATTCGTGGCTCAGCTCCGCCCTTCAGGCGACGTCTTGAAGCTGACGGAGCGAGGCGAGAGTGGAGCGGACGAGGCGACGCTGTCGCCGTTGCTGTTTGAGGGCACCTGCGAGGCGATTTACCTGCCCCAGAACCGAGCGCAGCTGCTCCTTGAGGCTGTTCGCCACCTCAAGCGGATCGGGTGGAGCGTCGTTCGACAGCGGCTTCTCGTGCACGGCTGAAGACGATGCCGTCGTGTCATGTCGTCTGCCGTGTGACCGGGAAAGCCGTGCCCGATGGGGACCAGCCTCTTTCTTCGGCGGCGATACGGACGATGCTTTCTCGCCGGTCCGTGGTGATTCGATCAACACCGCCTCGGGATCGGCGGAAATCGCTCCCTCCGGTTCGAGCAGCGCCCAGACGAACTGCCGGGTGCCGTCGTGGCAGAGGGCGGGAGAGGCCGTGCCGGTGAAGCCGATTTCGCGGAAGCCGAGCTGGAGGGCCCGGGCGAGGAACTCGCGGTTCATCTGCACGCGCAGCGGTTCCCCTTCCGGTCGCGATCGCGAGAGCCGCAACTCGGTCGGAGGGGCATCGCCAATGGCCCGGCCGCGGAGGGCGACATGGCCGTTCAGCTCAACCGTCACCGGACGATGGAGCGCATCGGGAGCGGGAAGTCGTGGAAGGGCGGTTGTGAGGAACACCGCATCGCTCTCCATCAGGTGAATTCGTGCCCGTAGCGCGGATTGCGCGGGAATGATCCCGCTGATGTCCGGAAAGCGGGCTTCCTTTTCGATTCTTAAGGCAATGCTCCAGGGACCACTGACGAGCGTCACCCACTCCTCCGTACGCCCGATCGAGAATGGCTCCCCACAAAAAAGTTCCGGGCAGCCGAGGACCGGGAGCGCGGGAATCAACACATCCTCTGTCCAGGGGAATGCGAAACCTGTCTGTACGAGCGCCTGACGTCCATCCGTGGCGGCGATCTGGCCCGACTGGCCGCGAAGTTCCAGGCAATCGAGGGCAAAGCGGCTGCGGCTCCGATTGGCCGAACGGACCGCATCGGCGAGTGCCGACCAGAGACTCGGTGGGTTTGCCGCAAAATGTTCCGGGAGCGCCGGAAAGCCCGGCAGATCGTCGCTGGGATCGGAATCATATTCGCGGCGTTGGGGAATCTGCCGATCACTCCATTCAACCACGATGCGGCCCGCGGCGTCGCGCCGGAACGTGACTGGTTCCTCCGCGCGGCCCTCGCAGTCGTGCAGCATCTCCAGCGGAAGCACAAGCGGATCGGGCTCGCCGGAGCTCTGGACGGTGAATCGGACGGCGACAGCGTCCGCGCAGACCTGCAGGTGCAAGTGATGTCGTTCGGCCAGGAGCACAATCTGCTGCGATCTGCTCCCGGAGGGTTTGCCGATCCCGGCGCGGCGGAGCACTGCGCGGAACTGCCGAAGCTGTGAGCGTGTGAAGGTGAACAAGGCACGGTCTCCCTGAGGAGTGAAACAAACACCCGCAGTCCGACGGACAGGCCGGACCACGGGTGCGGATGAAGAACAGGAGAGTGTCGGAGCTGTTACGCGGCCCGTGAGGGCTGCCGCTGTGCGAGGAGCGCGAGGTTGTGTTCGAGCGCGTACTCGTCCCAGTCGAGGAACTGCGGAAGGAGATCCTCGAAGTCAGGATCGAAGTCGACTTCGTCGGGATCAACGATGCTGAATCCCCGCTGCTCGATCGTCGAAAGGTCTTCGCCGGTGGCGCGGGCAACGGCTGAGGTGAGTTCACGATGAGTCATGGCGATTTCTCCGGAAGAAAGCGAAAGGATGAGAAAACGCCGCCCCGCGTCGGGGCGGCATGCGGTCCACACCGCCCCCGGGAAAGGGGCACTCCCTCAATGAAATCAGCCCGCGTTGTCAGCGGGCTGATGGATGATCACAGGACACGAGCCAGTGTGTTTCGAGCCACTGGCGTTCGGCGGCGAGCGCTCTGGTGCGCCGGGGAAAGGGTCCGAGCACCGGACCACCGACCGGCGCGAGATCGGCCATCCACTGCCCCTCCCCAGTTGGCTCCACGTGGGAACCACGCGCGATCTGGAGAGAGCCGAGCGAACGGAGGTCGAGGCACTCGTCGTAGAGGCAGCGGACCCGGCCACCGGGTTCAATGAGCAGTTGCACGCGTGCCTCCTTCTACCGCGGCTTGCGGAGAATCGCCCGGCGGGGGCGGTCGACGAGCAGGTCATCGAGTGCCGACTGCACGCCGGAGAGTTGTACCGCCACCTGCTGCCGCAGCGACCCGCTGTCACGCAGTTGCTGCGGCTCGATGCCGCGGATCACCCGCTGGGCCCGCTCCACGAGCTCGTCGAGCTGCTGATTGCTGCGGACGTTCAGCTGCCGGAACCGCGCGAAGAACTCACTCAGGTTCTCGACGGCACTGTCGCGGAACACCTTCGGCTTGCCGTCCACTTCCCCCGTCAGTCGCTCGCAGAGATGCTCAACGAGTTTCGCAAGTTCCTCGGTGAAGGCGGCCTCGGCAAGTGACACCGCCTCGTCAAAGCGGGCCTGCACCCGCTGGCATTCCTGTTCGTACACCTCGGGGCTGAGCTGCTGCAGGTATGCCGGTGGTTCGATCGCCGGGAAGTCATGCTCGATGGCGAAGAGGCCGATCAGCGAGGGGGGATAATCCGCCGGGTTGTAGAGATCCCCCAGCCGCGAACGGGCCGCACTCCGCAGCTCGTCATAGTGCCGGTCGAGTTCCCGGACCGCTTCGTCCAGTTCGTCCCGGAACTCCGAGATCTGCTGATCGAACTCGCGAATCGCATCCTGGCGGATCAGCCGAATCCCGGGTTCGGGGAACGGCAGGGAAATTCCCTTCCAGTAGGCGAGTGCCCGCCCCCTGATCGCGGTGACTGCCTTGAAGGCCGGGTGCGACGTATCGAGCAGTTTTTTTCCCGCCGAGAGGAATTTCCCCTCGGCCCCGAACGAGTCGGCCGCCTGGTTTTTCTGCTCGGTGCTGAGGGACTTGCGGGTTCCCAGCCAGGTGAAACTGAGCCGGGCCGCGGCCATCGTCCGCTGCAGGCGTTCCCGCGGCAGTTCGGAAGAACGGGTGCGTGGTTCATCCAGGAGTGAGGTCATAATTGTGGTCTCCAGAAACAAAATCCGCCGATCCGCTGGCCTGCGGGCCACCGTTCGGCGTGCGTTGTGAAGCAGAGAGAGAGACGAAGGACTCAGTTGTTCGACGGATCGCGGCTCACCCGCCGTCGCGTCTTGGGAGTTTCGTTCACGTAGCGATAAATCCCCGGCCGATCCGCGGCGAGGCAGCGACCGCTCGCCCAGCTCCGCAACCGCTCGACCGATTCGGCCGACGTGACGGCGACCGGCACCACGTTCTGCGCCGCCTGCACGAGCGGCATGTCGAGCAGGGCCGCCAGACGGCAGCACGCCCGGATCTCCGCTCCCGTCCAGTCGGTATCGTCCGGCAACCGCTGGGCCGGATCGATCGCGAACTGCGCGCGATAGATCCCCCAGATCGCGTCTTTTTCGGTCCGGCCCGGCAGATCGAGAAAGAAGACACCGTCGAACCGCTCGGCCCGGGCGAACTCCGGCGGCAGGCGGGAGACATCGTTCGCCGTGCAGACGACGAACACATCCGACGTGTGATCGTTGAGCCAGGAAAGGAACGTGCCGAACATCCGCGAGGCGACGCCGGAATCGCCGCTGCCATTCACTCCCGCGAACGCTTTTTCCACTTCGTCGAGCATGGCCACACAGGGGGCCATCGCATCGATGATCCGCAGTGCCTGGCGGGTGCGTTCTTCACTTTGCCCGACCAGGGAGCCCATCAGCGATCCGATGTCGAGCATCAGCACCGGCCGTCCGACTTCCTTGCCGAGGGCTTTGCAGAAGGCCGACTTGCCGCAGCCCGGCGGTGAGAGCAGCAGCACCCCGCGTGGTCGCTTGCGGGGATTGCCGCGTCCTGGCTGCAAGAGTGCCCGCTTGCAGAACGCTTTCAGCGCCGAAAGTCCTCCGAGCTGACTGAAGTCTTCCTCACCGCGATAGAGCGACAGCAGCCCGCTCTTCTTGAGCGTCTGCGTCTTCAGCTCCCAGACGGCAGCGGGGGTAATCCGCCCGTGCCGGACGAGCGAGAGGCTGAACGCTGCCTCCGCTTCGTGCCGGGTGAGCCCACCCGCCGCGTCAAGCAGCGTGTCGAGTTCGGCTCCCTCCGGCAGTTCCCCTTCTTCAGTGCCGATGCCGCGGGCGATCTCGGCGAGCTGCTCCCGTCCCGGCAGGTTATGCTCGATTACGACGAAGAGTTTCTCCAGCTCGATGGGGATCTGCACGATGGGGGCGAGGATCACGACAAACGTGCGGTTCTGCTTCCCTGCCAGGAGCTGACGGGCGAGCGCCTGCACGATCTCCGCCGACTGCAGGAAGCGGTGAAAGTTCTGCAGGACGAGAACCGCGGAGCCTTCGGGCGAAGCCAGCGAGGAAAGGGCACGGATCGCCGCCAGCGGGTCCTGTCCTCCCGCCTGATCGGTCTCGCCGTGCCCGGCGATCGACAGCCCCTGTTCGATGTCCCAGGTGGCGAGCCGCCAGGTCTCCTCCCGGCACACCGCGGCAATCTCGGCGAGAGCATCCTGATGCTCATGCGATTCGATCCAGATGCCGGTAAAACAGGCGCGGACCAGTTCCGCAAAACGCTCAGAGAGCGTCATGGCTGTACTCCTTTCAAAAGGTACTTTGGGGATGGGGAATGAGACGAGAGAGGAACCGTCTCGGAAGAGGTGTGCAAGCAGCAGGACGCGGCGGCGACGTACCTTTGGTTCAGGCCTGTTCGTGGGCGGACTGCTGCGAGTGTGTCTGGAAGAACTCACTCGTGAGCTGTTCCCCCTGCCGCTTGCCGAGTGCCTGCTCCACAAACCGGCTCGCCTGGCGGCACTCACTCCCGGCGAAACCTTTCGTCTCGATGCGAACCTGACCGTTGGGGGAAACGACGATCTCGATTCTCTGGCTCATGCGGCACCTCCGAGAGTCACGGTCAGTTTGATGGAGCCATCAGCGAGCGTCTGCTCGCTGCAGCTGTGCCCCTGCCGCCGGGCTTCGATCTTCGCCTTCTCGACGGCATACGCCTGCAGGAACTGATCGAGCAGCGCCTGCTCCCCCCAGCGTCCCTCGAAGTTGTCGTAGGCGATCTCGCCGGTGGGCAACTGACAGACCACCGGATACCGCCAGCCCGGCAGCTGCACCCCCATCCCGGCCACTTCGCCGTTGAAGAGGCGAAAGATGCCCTGCGTCGGAGCAGGAAGCTGCAGCCGCAAGCAGGCGGCACTCACAGCGAGTGAATCGCGAATTTCGGTTTGAATTTGAACGATGTGGCTCATTTCAGTATCTCCTTGAGATTGAGCGTGGTCCTTCCAGTCGCCCCAAACGAAAAAAGCCCCGAACCGACTGCCGCAGCAGCCGATCCGGGGCCTTACTCTCGTCAGGATGTCCACCAATGGCTAATGCCCGGGCGTTCATGTATTCTGACACGATTCCAACGATTATTTCGATTCTTCCGCTTCGTACGAAGCTGGATGGGCCGCTCCGGTGCAGACATGTGCCGGAGCCTCAGATCAGCCATTCGGCCTGGCCGATTTCGCTTGGCGGGAGCGGCTGGTAGACTGGTCCGATCGGCGGCCCCCGAGGCTCGCCAAAGTGAATGCCCGGGGCTCGATGACACACCCTCCCGGCTGTGTCTGCTGATGGTTTCGGCCATTCGCGGGACAGCTTCCGCAAAGGGGCCGAAGCAGCCAGGATTCCCGCCAGGAGAATCCTGCGGCCCGGACGCATGCTGATGCGTTCCAATTGAATCCTGCGATGTCCACACAAGCGAAATCGAAATTTCCTCGCTGACCATGACAACCCCCTACCATGCCAAGTACTTCGCGTATGAGTTGACCCGGCAGGCGCGGCCGGGGGGCGTGGACCGCCTGTCGATGGCATTGTTCGATGCGTGCGTCGATCTCAATCCGCACCAGATTGAGGCGGCCATGTTTGCATTGCGAAGTCCTCTTTCGAAGGGCGTCGTCCTGGCGGATGAGGTCGGTCTGGGAAAAACCATCGAAGCCGGGCTGGTCCTTTGCCAGCATTGGGCGGAGCGGAAACGCAAGCTGCTGGTCATCTGTCCGGCCAGTCTGCGAAAACAGTGGAGTCTGGAGCTCGCCGAGAAGTTCAACCTCCCCAGTGTGATCCTCGACGCGAAGACCTGCCGTCAGGCCGTTCGCGAGGGGAACAGTACGCCTTTCGCCTGCGACAAAGTGGTGATTACGTCCTTCCACTTCGCCAGCCGGTACCGTGCAGACATTCGGGCCATTCCCTTCGATCTGGTCGTCATCGACGAGGCCCACAAACTCCGCAATGCCTACCGCCCCAGTAACAAGCTGGGCCAGAATATCAAGTGGGCCGTCGAGGAGCGCAAGAAGTGTCTGCTGACGGCTACCCCCCTCCAGAATTCGCTCCTCGAACTCTATGGCCTCTCATCGATTCTCGATGACATGATTTTCGGAGATGTGAACTCGTTCCGCACGCAATACACAAACGCCGGTGCGAACCTGAATGCGCTGCGAAACCGCCTCCAGTCGTTCTGCAAACGAACGCTCAGGCGACAAGTCACCGAATACATCCAGTACACACAACGTATTCCGTTCACCGTTCGGTTTCGCCCCACCGACGACGAACAGAAGCTCTACGAGGCCGTCTCGGACTTCCTGAACCGGGAAGAGACCTATTCCGTCCCCCATCGGCAGCGGCACCTGACGGCCCTCATCCTGCGCAAGCTGCTCGCCTCGTCGTCGCACGCGATCGCCAACACACTGGATACCATGAAAGCCCGGCTGGAGGAGATGCGCGACGCTCCCCGGCAGCGCAAGGAAGACGAAGCGTTCATGGAAGAATTGATCGAGGCCGAGGAGCTCGAAGACGACTACCTGGATGAGATCCTGGAAGGTACTACCGACCAGGAAGAACAGCTTGAGCCGGAACTCGATCTCCCCAGGCTCAACAGCGAGATCGACGAATTGTCCCGGTATTCGCGATGGGCACGCAGCATCGGCGTTGACACCAAGAGTCGCTCCCTGCTGAAGGCCCTCGAACGCGGGTTCGCGGAAATGGAAAAGATGGGAGCGAATCGCAAGGCCCTCATCTTTACCGAGTCCCGCCGCACGCAGGACTACCTCCGGAACTTCCTCGAATCGAACGGGTATGGCGGTCAGATCGTCCTGTTCAACGGGACGAATGCCGACCCCGATTCCCGGCGGATCATCGACAGATGGCTGGAAAACAATGCGGCCACCGGGCGGGTCACCGGCTCTCGTGCGATCGATAGCCGCACAGCCCTGATCGAACATTTCCAGAATCACGCCAGTGTGATGATCGCCACCGAGGCCGCGGCGGAAGGCGTGAACATGCAGTTCTGCTCACTGGTGATTAACTACGACCTGCCGTGGAATCCGCAACGCATCGAACAGCGGATCGGTCGTTGTCACCGCTATGGCCAGAAGCATGATGTCGTCGTCATCAACTTCCTGAATGAGCGCAACGAAGCCGATCGCCGCGTCCATGAACTTCTTTCCGAGAAGTTCAACCTGTTCAGCGGCGTCTTCGGAGCTTCCGACGAAGTATTGGGCCAGATCGAGTCCGGCGTCGATTTCGAAAAGCGCATCCTCGCCATTTACCAGCGGTGCCGCACGCCCGAAGAGATCGACGCCGCCTTTCAGCAGCTGCAGGCCGAGATGGATGAGGCGATCCGCTCCAGGATGGACGAGACACGGCAAATGCTAATGGAGCACTTCGACGAGGACGTTCATGCCCGGCTGAAGATGCGGCTTGACGACACCCGTGCCAATCTCGATCGCATCGGCCGCCAGTTCTGGCGGGTGACGAAGTGGGCACTCGCGGATCATGCGGACTTTGATGATGACGCCCTCACTTTCGATCTGCGGCGTGGTTTTCAGTGTTCAGTTTTCAGTGTTCAGCAAGAGAAGATGCAACTGCAAACTGAACCACTGAAAACTGAACACTTCGCCCCACCCGGGCGGTATCACCTGATCTCAAAAAACGGCCAGAACGTCACCGGCGAATTCCTGTACCGGCTGTCACATCCGCTCGGCGAGTGGGCCATTGACCGCGGCAAGCAAGCCGACACGCCGGTCGCAAAGCTCACATTCGACGTCACCAATTACCCGGCAAGAGTCTCAGTGGTCGAGGCCCTCAAAGGCCAGTCCGGCTGGATGACGCTTCAGCATCTCACCATCGACTCGTTCGATCGGGAGGAACACCTTCTGTTCTCGGCAATTGATGCCGACGGAAGGTCAATCGATCAGGAGACCTGCGAGAAGCTTTTCAACCTTTCGGCTACGGTGGGGTTGGCGAGTGTTCAGGGTTCAGTTTTCAGTGTTCAGCAAGAAGAGATACAACTGAAAACTGAATCACCGCAAACTGAAAACTCCTCCCTCCCCGCCGAAGTGAAGCGTCTCCTGGACCAGAACGCTGGCCAACATGCAAAGGCTACAATCGCTCGCAGTCTGGAATCGAACAACGCCCTGTTCAACGAGGAGCGGGAACGCCTGGAGAAGTGGGCCGATGACATGGTGGTCGCCGCTGAAAAAGAATTGGCCGACACCAAGGCGCAGATCAAGGCGGTGAGGCGACAGTCACGCCTGGCGACCACACTTGACGAGCAGAACGAACTGCAGCAAAAGCTCCGTGACCTGGAACGAAAGCAACGGAAGCAGCGCCAGCACATCTTCGAGATCGAAGACGAGATTGCCGAGAAGCGGGACTCGCTGATTGACAGCCTGCAACGACGGATGACGCAGAAGACACACAGCAAGCACCTTTTCACGATCGAGTGGGAGGTGGTGTGATGGCTAACGGCAATGGCATATTTTCATTGGCACTCGGGAGCCCCTACATCCCGAAAGTGATACCCATCACACCGGATGCCCTTCCCCGACTGTATCGTTGGCAACTAACGCTCTCGGCTCATGCAGCTAAGGAAAGCGGAGAGTCTACTCAGAGAATTGTGCCACCGCATTGCTGCGTCACGATTCGCCTCGATCCACAGAAGCATCGCCGTAGAGACTTCATTCAGCTCGCTGGAAAGTCAGGCCTGTTGGCATTCGAAGTGCTTACAGTCACGACGTTGCCTCTCATTCAGTACCTTCTTTATGCAGCTGTGTCAGATTCCGGCGATTGGGGCGATGGTCTGATACTTGAGGGCCTGTTTGACTCAGCCGTATCCGCAAGAGAGGTAGACTGCTTTTCGGACGCTTCCCTGCGACAGGTGGAATTCGGACTCGAATGCCACCGTCAACTCTCGCTAGCTCATTGGAATGAGCAGCGCACAGTCCTCTTGAATAATGTGGAAAGCGATTGCACCGAACACTATGCAAGTACAGTCAGCCAAATCGAAGAACGAATCGCAGATGTTCGGCGGCAGCTGAAAGTTGAAGATTCCCCAGCAGCTCGTTCCTCGCTCGTCGCAGCCCGAGCTGCGCTCCGGAATCAATTGCTCGATGCCGAGTGCACCGAAGCTGAAGTTGCACAGTTCTTGATTCAACTGCGCACTCAACCGCCTCAGCACGAACTCCAACGGCTCTTCACCATCGAGTGGTTTGTCGAGCCCATGGCAAAATAGCTTCTTCCCGGTCACAGAAAGAGATAATGGGTAATTTTGCGAAGCTGCAGAGACTCCTCGAAGAGCTCTTCCAGCTGGATCAGGCCGATCTGGATTTTGGAATCTACCGGATCATGAACCAGAAGCGGGATGAGATCGTCCGCTTCCTGGAGAAGGACTTGCTGCCGCAGGTGAAGGAAGCCTTCAGCCACTACAGGTCGGCGGACAAGGCCGTGCTGCAGAAGGAACTCGACAAGCTCATCCAGCAGATCGAGGCCGCCGGGATGAATCCCGACGACTCGCCGAAGGTCCAGGAGCTCAAGGCCCAGATCGCCGACTCCAGCGTCGATGTCACCGCCCTGGAGAACGAGGTCTTCAGCCACCTGTACAACTTCTTCCGCCGCTACTACCACGAAGGCGACTTCATCTCGCAGCGGCGGTACAAGGAAGGCGTCTACGCCATTCCCTACGAGGGTGAGGAGGTCAAGCTCTACTGGGCGAACCACGACCAGTATTACGTCAAATCGTCGGAGTATCTGCGGGACTTTAGTTTTCAGTGTTCAGTTTTCAGTGTTCAGCGAGGCGAGGGGGCGAAGGGCGGACAGAGCGAGAAGGTAAAGGAGCAAAGGCGGGTCTCCTTCAAGGTAGTAAGCGGATCGACGGAGCAGGACAACAGGAAGGAGCAGGCGGGGAAGGAGCGGCGTTTCGTCCTCTGCGATGACGATCCTGTGATCGAGGAGAACGGCGAGCTCATTATCCGTTTCGAGTATCGCCCTCAAAACGGCCAGAAGCAGGACGCCCTCAACGCCCAGACCATCGAACGTCTTGACTCTTTGCTGAAAACTGAACACTGGAAACTGAACACTGATTGGCACGCCGCCTTGTTCGAGGAGGTTCCCCTGGGGAAAGCGACCGAAGGCAAGACACAGCCCCGCATCGCCAAACACCTGCGTGCCTACACCGCCCGCAACACGTTCGATTACTTCATCCACAAGGACCTGGGCGGCTTTCTGCGGCGGGAACTCGACTTCTACATCAAGAACGAGGTGATGCACCTCGACGACATCGAACATGACACGGTGCCCCGAGTCGAGCAGTACCTCAGCAAGATCAAGGTGATCCGCAAGATCGCCCACAAGGTCATCCAGTTCCTCGAACAACTGGAGAACTTCCAGAAGAAGCTGTGGCTCAAGAAGAAGTTCGTGGTGGAGACGAACTACTGCATCACGCTCGACCGTGTGCCCGAGGAACTTTACCCGGAAATCGCCGCCAACGATGCCCAGCGGGAAGAATGGGTGCGGCTATTCGCCATTGACGAGATCAAGAAAGACCTTAATCAGCCGGGATACTCGAAGCCGCTGACCGTCGAGTTCCTGAAGGCTCAGCCCTTCTTGTTGCTCGATACGAAGTTCTTCGACTCGAAGTTTTTCAACAACATCGTTAAGTCCATTGACAGCATTGACGACTCGCTCGACGGGGTGTTGGTCCACGCCGACAACTTCCAAGCCCTACAGTTCATGTCAGCACGCCTCAGCGACAGGATCGACTGTATTTACATCGATCCTCCGTACAACACCGATGCTGGTCCTATCAGTTACAAAAACGGCTACCGTAGTTCGTCATGGGTATCCATGATGTACGACCGCTTGGTCGAAGGAAGACACCTTCTCGCAGATACGGGCACAATGTGCGTGACAATCGATGACTACCAGCAAAAGGAACTGCATTACCTTTTGGATGCTGTGTTTTCTGCGGACAATGTGGCTGGGACAGTCGTGATACGCATTAACCCTTCAGGTCGCCCTGTGCCAGCAGGATTCGGGCAATCGCACGAATACGCCATCTTTGCAAAAAAAACATCGGCAGCGTTGCTTGGGCGGCTCCCACGAAGTGAGCAGCAAAGTGCCCGGTACAAGCATGAAGACGACGACGGCAATTACATGTGGGAACTCTTCCGAAAAAGAGGTTCAAATTCCGAACGCACTGCAAGGCCGTCTCTGTACTACCCCATCTATGTCAAGGGCAGTGCCGTGCGTGTTCCAAAAATGGAATATAACGAAGCGAAACGAGAATGGGTCGCACTTGAAGCTCCGCTTTCAGATGAGACCGTCGTATTCCCAATCGACAAGTCCGGTACGGAGCGAACATGGCGTGGAACGCCCGAGGGAGTTCGCACTCGCACCGGCCACTACATGGCAAAGGGTGAAGAAGGCGAAATCACCATTTACTACAAATTCCGACCTGCTTCGGACGACGTTCTGCCACTCACGAATTGGATTGACTCGAAGTATTCTGCAACAGAGCATGGCACTGGCGTTTTGAAGCATTACTTCAAGGAATACAACCCGTTTTCGTATCCGAAATCACTTTACGCAGTGGAAGATTGCCTTAGAGTTGGCGGACTGACGGCCAGTGATTCGTGCGTAGTCGATTTTTTTGCCGGTTCTGGCACGACTGGCCACGCCACAATCACACTTAATCGGCAAGATGAAGGGACACGGAAGTATTTCTTGGTTGAAGTCGGCTCGTACTTTGACACTGTTACTAAGCCCCGAGTGTGCAAGGCAGCATATTCAAGCCAGTGGAAGGATGGCTCTCCAGTGGGACGAGACGGAATCAGTCATACTATCAAGTACATTCGCCTGGAATCCTACGAGGACACGCTCGGCAATCTTGAACTGAAGCGAACCAGCCAGCAGGCATCGCTGCTCGATCAAGATGACGACCTGCGTGAGCAGTACATCCTCTCGTACATGCTCGACGTGGAGAGCCGGGGTAGCCAGTCGCTCCTAAACGTCGAGTCCTTCCGCAACCCCGACCAGTATAAGCTCCGAGTCGAACGCAATGGCGAGACCCAACTGGTCAACGTCGATCTAGTGGAGACCTTCAACTGGCTCCTGGGCCTGACCGTCAAGCACATCGACGTAATCCGGGGCGTGCGGGTCGTGGAAGGGACAAACCCGGCAGGCGAACGGGTGCTCGTCCTCTGGCGCAACCTCGACGAGACCGACAACAACGCCCTCGACGAGTGGTTCAAGAAGCAGGACTACAACACGAAAGATCAGGAGTACGACCTGATCTACGTCAACGGCGACAACAACCTCGAAAACCTCCGCCGTGGCGACCAGACATGGAAGGTTCGCCTCATCGAAGAAGAGTTCGGACGCCTCATGTTCGACGTTCAGGACGTGTAAGGACTGAGTGATAATTCCATTGAATCATCGAGACGAGCGGAGTGATACGGATGCAAGTTGAACGACTTCTGGCGAGGCGAACTGATCTGAGTACGTTTCTCGTACACCTTACTCGTTCAAGCGGTGGCGAGTCGGCGAAGGACAGGCTGAAGAACATCGTTCGGACGCATGTGATTGAAGCACGGAGTCCTTACGGCCCTGCCGTGCCACGCATTCAGAAGGCCGGGCAGAACGCCGATTCGCAAAAGTGTGTGTGCTTCACAGAAACGCCGCTTGAACATGTCCACATCCTGACAAGCGAAATCGACGACAGAGACTTTCGCTTTGAGCCATACGGCATTGCGATCAGCAAGAAACAAGGAAGAAAACGAGGTGTGAACCCGGTCTGGTATCTGGACATCACCCCCGGACACAACTGGCTGACGCAGCCACTTGAACAGATGATCGATACCGTGATCGCTGCTGGCCAGTTCAAGGACAATCCTTTAGCTCGGTTGACTCCGTTTATTGAGCAGATGGGGCGGGGCCAACATGCACATGGGGAAACTGGTTACAAGAAAGAGTTCTGGTGGGAGCGTGAATGGCGATACCAAGGCGATTTCGACATTTCTGGGCGTCCGATCATTCTCTGTCCGGCTGCTGACCAACCGGAGATCAAGGCAGTGTTGGAAGAACAGGATGCTAATGCGATTGACGATCCATCGTTCATCGATCCGCAATGGAGCTTAGAGCAGATCATCGGGAAACTCGCCGGTTTTACGATGGACGATCTGGGAGCGTTTTGATGGCAAAGAAACGAGCCAAGAGAAACGAGACGCCGCCGCTGAGGTTCGACGAGAAACTCGTCCTGAACCAGTGGATGCTGTCGCTGTTCGAGGTGGGCAGCTTCGACAAGCTGGCCGAGAACCTGAAGTCGCTGGAACTGGAAGGACTGGATGAAAACAACGTCCACAAATTCCTGCACCAGATGAGGCTGCTCTGGGAGTACGAGGAGTTTCCCGGCGACACTCTGCTCGGCTACGACCAGAACATCGTCAAGCACACGCTGGCGCTCAGTGAGAAGCGGGCCGAGCCGCTGCGCTGGAAGTATTTCCAGTACCTCTCGCTGCTGTTCACCGAAGTGTACCTCGACCGCTTCTTTCGTGATCCCGACAAGCTGCTGGCGGATCTGCGCAGCTTTCAGTGTTCAGTTTTCAGTGTTCAGAAGGGGCAGTTGGTGCGGCGGGAGGGCTCGTCTGCCAAACTGAAAACTGAATCACTGAAAACTGAAAACTCCTCCGACAACTGGCTCCCGGAACCCTGGCTGTACCAGCTCGATGATCTCCGAAAGCTGGCCTTCTGGAACGCCACGGGCAGCGGCAAGACGCTGCTGATGCACGTCAACATCCTTCAGTACCAGCACTATCTGAAGCTGCACGGCAAAGAGAAGAGTCTGAACCGCATCATCCTGCTCACCCCCAACGAGGGGCTCTCCAGGCAACACCTCGCGGAGTTCCATGCCTCGGGGATCGATGCTGACCTGTTCTCGAAGGAATCGCGCTCGCTGTTCTCGGGACGCAGCGTGGAGATCATCGAAGTCACCAAGCTCAAGGAGGAGATGGGGCAGAAGACGGTCGCCATCGACGCTTTCGAGGGGAACAACCTCGTGCTGGTCGATGAGGGACACCGCGGGGCCAGTGCGAGCGTCGAGGGGGCATGGATGAGTGCCAGGAACCGGCTTTGCGAGAACGGCTTCTCCTTCGAGTATTCCGCCACCTTCGGGCAGGCGATGAAGGGAAAGAAGGACCTCGAACCGATCTACGCGAAGAACATCCTGTTCGACTACTCGTACAAGTACTTTTACAAGGACGGCTTCGGGAAGGACTACCGCATTCTGAACCTTGCGGACGATTCCGATGAGGAACGCCGCCGCCTGTACCTGACCGCCTGTCTCGTCGCCTTCTACCAGCAACAGAAGCTTTACGCCGACAGCCCGAATACGTTTCGCCCCTTCCTGCTGGAGAAGCCGCTGTGGGTGTTCGTCGGCGGCAGCGTCAATGCCGTGCGGTCCGAGAACAGGCGCAAGGTCTCCGACGTGGTCGATATCCTGCTGACGCTGGCCGGGTTCGTGAAGAACCGGCGGGAGTCGATCGGACTGCTGGAGCGGTTGCTCAGCGGCCGCCCAGGCTTGCTCGACCAGAAGCAGAACGAGATTTTCGCCACGGCATTTCCGTACCTCATCTCCACCAGGATGTCCGCCGAGGAGGTCTATGAGGACATTCTGCAAGTACTCTTCAACTCGCCGACGCAGGCGGCCCTGCACGTCGAGAACCTGAAGGGAACGGACGGTGAGATCGCGCTGCGGCTCGGCGAGAACGATCCGTTCGGCCTCATCAACGTGGGAGACGCCACCAGCCTTTGCAAACTGTGTGAAGAGCAGACTGACCTGCTGGTCGTCACCGAGAAGGAGTTTTCGGGATCGCTGTTCCGGGGTCTGAACGGTGATGATTCGACCGTGAACGTGCTGATCGGTTCAAAGAAGTTCACCGAGGGGTGGAACAGTTGGCGGGTCAGCACCATGGGCCTGATGAACATCGGCCGGACCGAAGGCTCGGAGATCATCCAGTTGTTCGGTCGGGGGGTGCGGCTCAAAGGGCATGGAATGTCCCTGAAGCGAAGCAGCCAGCTTGATGACGTGGACCGCCCGAAGCACATCGACCTGCTGGAGACGCTGAATATCTTCGGAATTCGGGCCGACTACATGCGGCAGTTCAAGGAGTACCTCGCCGAGGAAGGGCTCCCCGGAAACGAAGAGAAGATCGAGTTCGTTCTGCCGGTCATCAAGAACCTGCAGGGGAAGAAGCTCACCAGCATCCGTCTCCAGGAGGGCAAGGACTTCAAGCAGCAAGGCCCCAAACCGACCCTCGATTCGCCCCCCGAACGGCTTCTGCGCTACCCGGTGACGGTGAACTGGTACCCCAAGATCCAGGCACAACAGAGCAAGGGAGTCACGCGAACGGAAGACACGGCCGTCATGTTTGAAGGCAAACTGGAAGAGCGTCACGTCGCGTTCATGGACATCGACGCCATCTGGTTCGAATTGCAGCACTTCAAGAACGAGCGGTCATGGCACAATCTGAACCTCCCCCGTGAGTGCATCACGAAACTGCTCCTGGATCCGCGTTGGTATGTCCTGTACATCCCTCCTGAGGAGTTGCAGTTTACCCGCTTCGATCGGGTGCGGCGCTGGGAAGAGATTGCCGTCGCGTTGCTGAAGAAGTACATCGACCGCTTCTACAAACACAAGAAGCAGGAGTGGGAGTCGAACTTCTACGAGTATCACGAGCTTCGGGAGGACGATCCCAACTTCCTTTCAACCTATCGGCTGCTGATCGACGAGTCGCAGGACGCCATCATCGAAAAGCTGCGTGAGTTGAAAGAGCAGATCGAAGAGGGCAAGCTGGCCGACTGGTCCTTCGGCAAACTGAATGCCCTCGCATTCGGCCAACATCTGTACTACCCACTGCTGCACTTCAAGAGTGATTTCGTGGTAGTCCAACCCGTTTCTCTGAACGACGGTGAAAAGGAGTTCGTCACGGACCTGCGCAAGTTCTATGAGGCGAACCCGTCGTTCTTCGAGGACCACGAGCTGTACCTGCTTCGCAACATGAGCCGCGGTCGCGGCATCGGCTTCTTCGAGGCCGGGAACTTCCACCCCGACTTCCTGCTCTGGCTGCTCACTGGCGAGAAGCAGTACGTCACCTTTGTCGACCCGAAGGGCATCCGAAATCTCGAAGGCCCCAACGACCCGAAGATCCGCTTCTACCGCACGATCAAGGAGCTCGAAGCCCGCCTCGGCAACCCCAACGTCATCCTGAACTCGTTCATAATCTCCAACACCCCCTTCCAGCAGGTTCGCTGGTGGACTGAAGACCTGTCCAAAGACGAGTTCACCAGAGCACACGTCCTGTTTCAGAAGGAAGACAACGCCACCTACATCAAACGCCTGCTGACAACCGCAGCCAGCGACCAGCAGGTGACCGTGGAGGCGTGAGGCATGCGAAATTCTGTCGCTCAACTGAGTCGACCACTCTACAGACAGAGAACAACTTGCGCTCGGGCGAGCGATCCTCATTCCTTTCGCGGATACAGATGTCCACTGCAGCGCGACCGGCTGCAGAGCTTGCGACATGCTGCGGTTGTGGGAGATTAACACTGGAGACTTTGTTACTTGCGTCTCAGAGGCGAGCACCCCGATCCGAGGCAGCATCGAATGCGGCTTCGCTCCTCAACGTCGGTTGCCTGGAAAGACAGTCCTGTGAGGGACGCCAAGCATTCTATTGAATTGCGCGCAGGGCCAGCGGTGGACCACTACCGGCGACGTACTATTCCGAATAGGCACTTGTGGAGCAGTCGCCGGGTGAGGTTGAGAAGCTTGAGTGGTTCAGGGGCGCTAACGTGGAATCAGAGCAGCCGAGGTGCACCCATCCAAAGCGAGCCGATCTCTACGGTAGAGCAAATCGCGGAACTCTTGATGCGAACCCGTGAGCCTATAACTCGTGCAGGAGAAGCTCAGGAACATGAACGTCGAGACTATGCTACGCGACAAGGTGAAGCCTGAGTTGAATTACCTCTTTACCGAGGTCCCGGCGTGGCGGGATGGTGGCTATGACTTCGGCTGGTACTGTAGAGAACATGCTTATGTGTCATACTTCGTGTGCCGCCTCCTTTCTCTCCGTGCCCGGATTCATTGCGGAGATGTTTCTCTCGCTGGCCCCGAAGGCGAGATGCTTTTGAGCACGTTTGGCGAGGACTCTGATCATGCATGGATTTCACTCGAAGATACGTGCCCTGTCGACCTGAGCGTGGTACTGCGACACTTTGGATGGACAGTGCCTGAACTGGCTATCGTGTTTGGAGTAGGACGTCGCGGCGAGTACATTGTTTCGTACAGTTCGGAGATGGAGTCGGTAGTGAAAGAGCCACTGAGGACACGCCTTTATCACCTCCAATATGTTGAGCACTCAGTGCTGGATGTGCCGCCGGTCGAACTGCTCGATAATCCATATGTCTTTCTCCACAAACCGCCTGGAGGGGGCCTCACTCAGGAATTGGGGGATGACATATATGAGAAGATTATTTATCACGTATATAGGGTGGCAATTGGAGAGCTCGGCCCATACTTCAGGTACATATCTGACCAGGTCTCCTCGTTGAAGAGAATTGCCAACAAGAATGCACACGCTTCGAGGAAACTCCGCACGCTGCTGTTTCAAGAACTTCGCTAATCATCCACCCGTGCATGTCACCTTAGAACTGAGAAGCAACATGCCTGCTATAACCAGCACATTTAAGTCCAGTGAACCCTCTCTGCCCGACCTGCTCAAAGACATCCGCTCAGGTGAGATTCAGCTCCCGGATTTTCAGCGAGGCTGGGTCTGGGACGACGATCACATTCGATCGCTCATCGCCAGCATCTCGCTCTCATATCCGGTCGGCGCGATCATGCTGCTGCAGACTGGCGGAGACGGTGTCCAATTCCAGCCGCGTCCAGTACAAGGAGTGAAGCTCGATCGGGACGTCAGACCTGAATACCTGATCCTCGACGGTCAACAGCGGATGACCTCTTTGTATCTTGCCTTGTTCAGCGGTGGGCCGGTCGCAACCCGAACATCTCGGGGGAAGGACATCGAGCGTTTGTACTACTTGGATATTGCGAAGTGCCTTGATCCTCGGGATGAGCGAGTTGATGCGGTCCTCTCCGTGCCACCGGAGAGGAGAATCACCTCGGATTTCGGTCGAAAGACCGAACTCGACGTCAGTACCACGGAAAGGGAATATGAGCAGGGCCTCTTCCCGTTGGACGTGCTATTTGATCACTCTCGATATTTTAGGTGGCGGCACGGTTATGAAGCAAAGTATCTCTCGACGCCAGCAAAGTTGGAGTTACTTCAGCGATTCGAAACTGAGGTGATCAGCCGTTTTCAGAATTATCGCATTCCGGCGATTGAGCTACTTCGCGACACGCCGAAAGAAGCGGTGTGTCAGGTTTTCGAGAAGGTGAATACGGGGGGCGTGACCCTTACCGTATTTGAGCTGGTCACAGCGATTTTTGCCGCAGACAACTTCCAGCTGCGGAAAGATTGGGACACACGCATTAAGCGCCTTCGTAAGCAGAATGTCCTCCGGGCATTCGACGAGACCAGCTTTCTCACCGCTGTCACGCTACTCTCAACGTATGAGGCCAATCAGGTAAACCCATCAGATGCGGTGACCTGTAAACGGCGGGACGTTCTAAAACTGTCGCTTGCTGACTACGAGAGAAACGCCGAGCGAATTGAGAGAGGATTGCAGCTCGCCGCGCGGTTTCTCGCTCGCGAGAAGGTATTCGACACGAGAACGCTCCCATACTCCACGCAGCTCGTACCGCTCTCGGTAATCTGCGCAGTCCTCGGCGATCGCTTCGAGCAGGACTCCGTCCGTCGGAAATTGGCACAATGGTATTGGTGTGGGGTGTTTGGCGAACTCTACGGAGGAGCGAATGAGAGCCGTTTCGCTTTCGACGTTCCAGAGGTGCTCACCTGGCTTGACGGTGGCGACTTGCCCCGAACGATTCGAGATGCCGGTTTCAGCCCGATTCGGCTCTTGAGCATGCAAACACGCAACAGCGCGGCATATAAAGGCCTGATGGCACTCCTGATGAAGTCCGGCAGCTACGACTTCCTGAGTGGTGATTCGATTGAGATCAGCAGTTACTTTGATCTTTCAATCGACATTCACCATATCTTCCCTAAGGCGTATTGCGAGAAGCGAGGGTTTAAGCAGCATCTTTGGAACAGCTCGGTGAACAAGGCTCCGCTGTCGGCGCGGACTAACCGTATCATTGGTGGCAAAGCCCCCAGTGAGTACTTGGCGGCGATCGAGAAATACCATAGCATGAGCCGGGAGCGACTCGATGAAATCCTGAGCTCTCACCGAATCCGTGCGGAGGTGGTCCGCACAGATTCCTTCGACGAATTCATTCGTGACCGGGCGTCCAGACTGTTGGATCTGATTGAGGAGGCGATGGGCAAGACTGTCAGCGGACGTGATTCGGACGATGTCCTTAGCGCATTCGGCGCCCCGCTCGCACCGAAGCTCGAAGCATCACACTGAGTCGTTCGCACAGCTGTTCAAGGGAACGTTTTCTTGCGACGAGATGGACAGTTTTGCCCGGCTCCTCACGTTCAACTCTTCGCGACACCATCGTATCAATGGTACCCGTGGAGCAAGGAGCGCGGTGTAGACGCGACAACACTGCCATAGTCCCGAACAGATCGTAACGAGCGGCGCGATATCGGGATTACGCCGAATACGCGGCTGGAATTGGGGGTGGCGCAGCAGACGCCATCCGTGAGGGAATTGAGGTGCTCGACACACTGCCGAAGTTGATGTATCCGCAATTCCAGAGTTGGCCGCGGCGTTGTTTTGCGGGGAGGAGTGTCAGGTTCTGGCCGTTGAGCTGCGGAGACGGGATCTGACTCTTGCGGGATTCCAGCCAGTCAAACTCTTGCAATTGGCGACCTTTAGTGACGGAAGACGGAAATGGTTGAGAAACAACCGGTCCTGCCCCTCGGAGTCGTAGGTGGCGGGGCGACGATCTTCCGCACGCCGTCTGAAGCTGGCGGCTGGCAGTTTCACATAGAAGGCGGCAGAGCCTGATGTGCTACTTCCGTTCGGACAACGCGGACACTCCGTAGCACATCGGAATTCTCCATACAGAGCTTTCCTCAGCCCTGGTGCAGGAATCTGGGGCAGGTCAACATCCTCTCGGTAAATGAATCGCCCGACGACGAATCCGTTGACTTCAGCAACACCGTCACACACCCCGCAGAATTGACAGCGATTCGGCGAAGTCGCAGGCGGGATAGTTCTCACACCCCAGGAAAATGCCGCGTGAGCCTGAGCGGGCAGTCAGCGGGTGGCCTTGTGGGCAGCGCATTCCCTGAAGCCGCACCTTGAGCTTGGCGTCTTCCAAAGAGAGTCGCCGTCGGTGGTAGCACTCGTGGGCTTGGCCATTGGTACAAACGAGATACCACCCCTCGCCTCGAAACTGCTGCAAGACCAGTTCACCGTTCGAGCATTTGGGGCAGAAGAAGCGTTTGGCCTGCGCCGGATCCACTTCATCGTCCGCCAGATGCGAAAAGCCGATTCGCCACAATACCCGGCTGACATTCGGTGACTCGACGGCGATCCAACGGCCCTGGTAGGGTAGGCAGACGTGGCCGCCGCCGATGAATACAGGCGGGCAGTCCGTGCTTGTACGAACGATATACTCACCGTCCGAGCCGGGTGTTGCCGGATCAGAAAGCACCAGCAATTTTCGGCTGGCTTGAACCCCCTGGAGCATCGCAATCCCCGGTGCTGCTGCTCCGCTTGGGAATGAGTGGCAGTAAAGCGCCGGGAGGCTCCCGGTTCCAGAAATTGGGATCGCCGTAAGGTCATGATAGGTGTCGAGGTCTTCGATGACCTCATCACACGAGATCACATCGATTCCGGCGCCGAACTCATCGATTACCCGCTTCCAGAACGGCATGACTTTCGCCAGTTCTCGAAGCATGGACTGGCAGCCCAGAATGACGAGGTGATCCCTCGCGCGACTGATCGCAACATTGAAGAGCTTTGCACAGTGCTTGTCCCGAAAGAATGCGACAAGCTGCTGGGGCGAGTGCGTGGTCAGGTCGACCACGACGGCCCTTGCCTCAGAGCCTTGCGCCCGGTGAATGGTACTGGCGAGAGTCCGCCGATCCGTCGATGAGCGACTCTGCAGATCGAAGGCGAGAGCCGCCAGCAGCGAGCGCTGAGGACGAAATGGTGAAAGGAGAAGCAGTTCGTCGTGACTGATGAGATCCGACAGTGCATGAAGAACGGGAACTGCTGCCAAATGGTAGTAGGACTTTTCAGAAACTGAATAGTAAGTCGTTTGCCACTCCTTTGAAATGTCGACAAACTCGACACAGGGGCCACTGGCGTTTCGACCGTGCCGCAGCTTGCCGCCGTACATCAAACGACTGACGACGCCACCGATCTGATTCGTCATCCGATACTGGGTTCGCAGCAAACTGAGCTTTGTAGCCGCAACATTTTCTGAGTTCTCCATGCCAAACCAGTCGTAGACGTTCTGGCCGAACCATTTGGCCGCGTTCCGCCCGTCTGACTGGACAATCGGTGGCAACTGCTTCGGATCTCCAGCGTACACCAGGTGTGATGAGGCCAGCAGCGATGCGGCGAATGCGTAAAGGAGGGGCGCCATCGATGCCTCATCCACAATCACGACATCAAATCGCTGGCTGCGAAGGTTCCTGTCGAGAACCATCTTGGCCAGAGTGCACCCGACAACCAGTGCGTCAGATTCAAGCTGCGGCGTATCCGCCGTCACCATCTCATTGAAATCCGAGATCTGTTTCTCGTACTCGCGGGCCTCGGCGAGTAGCGAATGCAGCCTCTCATGAGAGAGCGTACGACTTGCCAGTTGCTGCTGAATGTTCTGCAACTTGCGAAGAGCTGCTTGCGTGTCCGCTGCCAGGGAGCGATGCCTTATGGCCAACTTTCCTGCTACTGTGACCTCTCGCACGCGTGGGTCGAGTGAGGTTCCCAGACGAAGCAGTTGTCGCCGCTCGGTCGCAGCTGATCGCTTGAGGATTGCCCTCATTGCCACATCGACAGCAGCATTGGAGGTGGAAACGATGAGCACTCTTTTCTTCTTGCGCATCCACTCGACGATGGCAGCCCCCACGGTCGTGGTCTTACCAGTACCAGGAGGTCCCCAGAGCAAATGCACCGGGGTAGCTGACATCTCGTCAATGGCACGGGCCTGGTCTTCATTCAGCCCCTCGCGATGTATCGATTGGACGGATGGTGTTGGCGGCAGATTCTTTGAAAAAACTCGCGAGGCGACCGCTCCGCCTTGCGGAGCCAGTTCCAGGACGAATTCTTTGAGCGCCCGCAATATGAAGGCCGGGTCAAACGACAGATTCAACAGCCTGGCATCGGTGGGGAGTGGCTTCTCGCACTCGACGACCAACCCATCGTCATGGCAGTGAACAACAATGGCGGAGATTGTGTCTTTCGGGCTCTGAACGTGAAATGTAATCGCCTGGTCAGCCCCCAGATTTACTGGCGTTGAGAGGACCAGCCGGTAAACGAACTTTCCCGGCGCCCCTTCCAGGTGTTCGATGGCATCGATGTCCAGCCAGGTGGACTTGACTGATTTGCTCGCGGCGAGAATCTCCTCAAGGACGGCCGCCTCGATGGAATCAGCTTCCGCAGCAGAAAGCAGTGACGGTTGTTCCCCTGCATGTATTGACTGAAAAATCTGCTGAAGGCCGTTGTCCACCGCGGCATGTTGTCGGTTCGGCCGAGAATCATCAGCGGCAAGTCGCGGCTTCGGCCGGGTTGCCATCGGAGTGTTGCTGCGAGTTGAGGGCCCCGACGATTGTTCTCCGACAAATCTCCAACGGAGCAGAGAGTCGTTCTGAACTAATCCAGCAGAGGAAAGCTCCCCATACAGTACGGAGTTGATGTCTAACTTCGTGACGGAACGGTTCAGGTCGAGTTGCGCATGAATCTCATTCGTTGTAAGGAGGCGGCCCGACGACTTCAGGACCTTAATGATTGCGTCTGCAAGTTTTCTTCTGGGCATGGACCGCGTGCCTCACCGGTGACGGGATCGGGGCCGAGCCGCCTTGCATCTGGCCAACGGAAAGATAACGCACCGCCGATTTTACCAGGCTATGCGTGCCAAGGCACTCTGAGAGGGACGAAAAACCAAGAGCGGCCTATTTCGCCTGTAGTCTCTCGCTGCATTGCCCCATGATCTGCGCCGCCACCTGGTTTGGGCTATAACCCCCTGGCAATCGGACCAGCGGCTTTCCATACCGATTACAAAAATCCCGGACTTCGCCGAACGAATGGCTGGACCAGCGGATCGCCAGGATCACCACTGCGACATCAGGTCGGGCAACATACGGTTCAAATCCACTGATGGACTGGTGCTCTCGTGTCTCGATCCAGATCAGTTCCTGAAGGCCGAAGGCTTCCTCAAGTGCCTGGTGGCTTCCCGGACGCCGATCCCCTCCAATCAGGACCATCGAACGCCCTTTTAGCAGGCGTGCCGCTTCCTGCACCTCCGGTGTTGGCCCGGTGACGCAAATTCCTTCTGGCAGTGGAGAGTTCGCCATGAAGCGATCAATCTCCCGAAGGACCAACTGGAAGCCTCTGGGCACGTCCGAAAGCTCCGGCAAGTCGTCAATCGCCGGAATCAGCAGTTCTCGAAGCTCCCGGTTACTCGGCGGCAATCCATCACTCACAAGCTGGTCCACCGCCGATGCCAGAAGCTGCCAGTGTTCGACTGCGGCCTCTGGCTCACTGGCGATCAGTGACAGCTTGTGGCGGACCTTGCCCAGCAACTTCCGGCGCTGCTTTGCTCGTCTCCGGGTTTCCTCGATTGAGAACCGTACGGCCTCAATCCGTGACGACAGGTCCGCCGATTGTGACGGATTAGCGGGGTCGTCAACCCGCATATACCGCCGGATGAAGATCTGGCTCTCGCTGGCGGTGGCTTTCAGCCAGTTGAACACTTGAGACTGATCGCTGTCGGTGGGACCGCCGATGAAGTCGATCGCAACCCGGAGAGCCGATTGTGCCTCAGCCAGCAGGTCCAGCGAACACGCGAACAGCCCCTGGTACAGGTCTGGATCATTCTGAATCATCTTCAGCACGGCCAAGGCATTCGCTACGACGTCAAAGCAGGCAGCGACCAGCTCATACTGACTTACGTCGGAGGGTGATGGCGCGGAAGGATGACACATCCAGAGGAAGCAATCGGGGATCAACCTGGCTCGGGAAATGAGATCCCGGTCGGTCGGGTCGATTTCTGTTGAAAAGGTTGCCCCTTCCGAGATGAGACGGTGGCGACTGGCTGCCCATCGAGCGGCTTCGGCCTTGAGCCGACAGCGGGACTCGATCAGCGAAAAGTCGACATCGTTCGTGGTGCTCCAGCGAAGCGGATAAGCAGCGGCCAGAGGCTCTGCGGATGGCGCCGACCGGCCGAGCGTCAGTTCCGGCAATGGTTCCTGCGATTCGACAGAAGTTTCCGTTCGCTGTGACGAGGACAATTCCGGCGTCGCAACATCAGCACAGTCAGTCGCAAGTGACAGCGCCCCATTGGCATGGACGGTGGCGACACGTTCCGCATTGACAGGAGCAGCTGTGTGTTGTGGTTCTGGTCTCTCTGTGGCTTCAAGGACGGCTTGGGCCAATTGCCGAAGGTGCGCACGAAGTTCGGCATCGTCGGCAGCCAGAGCGATGAGGCGAACAGCAATGGCCGTCACGGCGCTGACGAGATCGACGGACATTTACCGCTCCAGTTCTTCAGGGCAGCGTCGAAACATCTTCCGGGAACTTGCAAAATCAGAACCGCATCCCTCAGCCGTACACCTGCCGCTTTCGAGATCTCCTCATCGCACTTCACTCCCGTGAAGCTCTTCACCGCCTCTGAAGTAAACCTGACGATCCCTGACCACGGACTCGGCTTCGCCGTCGTTTCCGCCCTGGAGCATCTTCGCGCAGACCTGGACGAGGTCTTATTCGCATCTGAGCCTCGGTGGCCACCTGATCCCTCGCACGGCGTATCGGCGGTAAGGGCGCTACAGCCATCGCGACTTTGGGCAACAGAGATATTTCAGGGGATGTTGAGATGAAGTATCGTCGATGCTAAAAAGCGTTCAGGATGGATGTCAATTGTAGTGTGGTTTCTGGAAGCGACTTCCGTCTCCCGACCACGGGGGATCGTGCGGGACAAAGCGTTGGCCCGTTCTTTGTGGACAGGATGACCGCGGCCATCGATCCATCATCAGCCGTCGTTTAGCGTGACTGCTTGCATCATCTTGCTGGGGGGGGCGGAGTCGGGTGATCCTGACGTCATCCATCTCTGGGGCGACTCCTGTACGGCAATATTGCTGAGACACTTGTCGCCGCCTGCAGGTATTCCCTCCCGGGAAGTCTTTCGCTGGGTGCTGATGGATGTTGATCTGGTCATCTTTCAGCAGAGTTTTCTCGATTCGCCGAGAAAATGTCCACGGGCCACCGCCATAGGGTGGCCATTGGATCAGGCGTGATGAGATCCAAAGAGCCGGGGCGAGATGCGGCGTGAACAAGCCCAGAGACATGGGAGCACGACGGTGCGATCGAAGAAAGTTCTCCTGACAATTCTGCTCACTGGGGAGACGAGGAATGAACCAATCACGATTCGAGATCGTTCAGGAAGATATGGGCGGCTGGGTCCGGGTGTTTCTGGGACGAGGTGAGCCGACGGGCGAGTTGGGCAGGTATCTCTCCCACGGCCTCACCAACTGGATGCGCATGCGTCCGCACCTGCGGGTCCGCTTTGTCGTGCCGATCAATCGAGATGGGGACACGGTAGAACTGCATGCCTGGTACGACCGGGTGTTGTTCCCCGATACCAGTCCGATGGCGAACCCTGAGATGCGGGGCTGAGAACGCCCGGGAGAAAGTCGCCCTCCCCCCCTCACAGACGGTCGCTGGCGGATGGATTGCCGCGTGACCACGCGAGACGGCGAGCCTGCGGTCGAGTGGACGTGGGAAGGAAATGACGAAATGGACCTGGCACACGGCCGGGGCTGGGCAGTCCTTCGCGACGGCGATCTGCACGGGATGATCTTCATTCACGGTACAAACGATGCGGAGTTCGTCGCAAAGCCGAAGAAGACGCGTCCGAAGAGGAAGTGACCGTGGCGAAGAAACGGCAGAACCTGAAGCTGGACGCAGCCCTCACGAAGCCTCGCCTGACGCGGCTGCGGCAACGGGATTCCACATGGGAAACCGACTTCCGGGCATTACCGCAGCCGCTGACACAGAACCAGCGGCACTACCTCGGCCTCGTCGTTGAACAGGCCAGTGGTTCGCTCCTGGCGGAATCGCAGTTTGAGGGACGACCGGACGCCAGCGATCTCGCTGCTCTGCTTGCCCAGGCGATGCAGCAACCGCTCACAGGGCAACCGCACCGGCCCCGTTCCCTGCACCTCCGGAGTCAACCGCAGTGGCGGGGCCTCGTTCCCGCTCTCGAAGTACTCGGCATCAACGTCTCGGTCCAACGGACGCTTCCGAAAGTGAAGGAAGCGAGTGCGAACCGGATACAGCAAATGCGCGATGCCCGGCGTGCCCAGCTGGTAACGCCGACCGCCCGGCAGACGACAGTCGAACAACTGTTTCCCGCGATCGCCCGTTGGGTTCGGGGCTACGGCCACATTGAGATCGGCGACCAGGAGTCGTTCGGCTTTGTGACGCTCGCCCTCGACTATGGCGGCGTCGCCTTCGAGGACACCCGGCCCGAGACCCTCGCCGAAGCCATGGCCGCCCTGGAAAAGGGGCTTTCCGAGTACTTCAAGTGGGAGGGAATTGAGTGAGCACTCCCGCCAACTCCTTCACTGCCATCCCGACATATCAGCCTGAAGGGTGACTCTCGACGCAGCCCCGGCATCGTTGGCATCGGACTCGAACACAGCATCTCCCACAGTCACGCCTCCCCGGAAGAATCCTCGCACGAGAAGCATCAGCGCAAGTGTTTCATTCGTGTGGAACGGAGCTGCGATGTCACGGCTCCAGGCTGGCGTGATCGCGATGCAGCCCCAATGCATTCGTTGCACTCCCCTACTCCCGGCTGAGCGCTTCTACGTCCACATGAAACCAGATGATTCAAGGAACGGGCGGGCAGCTCATCGATGACATCTGCTCGGAATCGTCCGAGGTCGTAGCCTTGGAAACTTTCAGCGCCGTTCTGGTGGACACGTCCCGTCCTCGACACGCGTCCATCAAAAGGCGTTCGGGCTCACATCCAGGATTCATCCCTCATCAACAACAAGCGGCAGCGCGTGCCTGTAGAGTACACAATTCGCAATTCCGGCGAAAATGGTTCGATTGCCGAGAATGAGTTCGCGGTGCACCGCGAAGCGAACGCTGAAATCCTCTACCACCTCTACCACTTCTTGCAGAAAGTACCACTTGAAATTGCTGAAAAATGCGATACTCTGCAATCAGTTGTCTGTTTCCATTTCCACGAGAAAACCCGCCAAAACACGGCATTTCGAGGAGATTTGGACTAAGCGAGAATCCCGGCTCCGGAGCCGAAGGTTGCAGGTTCGAATCCTGCCGGGGATACTTCTCCGCTTTTGCTTTGCTCGAACGCTGAATCTCGCGCCGCCGCCTCGATTGAGGCAGTTTTGTGGCGCGAATTTTTTTTGCTCCGCAGCCGCCCGGTGCACGGCCGGTGAGCGCCCGAGGACTGGCAGGCCACCGTGAAGTGGTGGAGCGTTCGAGAGTTCCCGCTGCTGAGTTGGCGCCGTTCGTGCTGCGCGAAAGTGGAATTCAGGTTTCCTGCAGGAGCGTCAGCTTCTCCCTGATCCGCTCGAGAGTTGACGGATCGGGAGCCGGGAGGGAGAAGAGTTGGCAGGAATCGACCGTCTTGGCGACCGCTTCACTGATGCAGTCCTTGCAGAGCTGCATCTCGGATACCGGGTAGGCGGCCAGCAGGCGATTCAGATGCTGGCGGCGTACCGGGTGGGCGGTGTCCGACAGGTCGGCCACCGCCTCGCCAATCTGCATCACCCGCAGGAAGCACTGGTCGGTTTTCGAAAGCTCCGCCCCGGCATTTGGATTATGGTGATCGAGCACGAGGCGGACCAGCGACTGGGGCAGCTTCCAGCGCTGCAACAGCGCCGCCGAGATCTCGGCATGCGTGAACTGGTGGTTCTGGTATTCCACGGCAGCGAGCTGCAGCTGCCCGATTTCGCGGGCGCGTCGCAGGGTGATCTCGACATATCGCTCGCGCAGCGTGTTGCCCAGCAGGAGGATGCCCAGATCCTGCAGCAGCCCGAGAACATATGCCGTATCGGGTGAAACTTTTTCCAGCCGCCGCGCGAACGTTGCGGCGGTGCTCGCAATCAGCACGCTTCGCTGGTGATACCAGATCCGCAGGGGCTCCGACCAGTTGCGGATCAGTTCCGACTGGTTGGCGATCGCCGCGGACGAGACAATCAGTCCGATTGCCTTGCGGGCCCCGAGCAGGTTCAGCGCATCGAAAACCCGCGTCACCTTCTGGCTCAGCCCCAGGCTGGTGCTGTTGGTGAGTGTCAACAGCGTAGCCGTGGCCTTGGGATCGACCGAGATATCGTTCGCCAGCTCTTTGAGCGGGATCTCGGTCGTCTCCATGCTCAGGTAGGAGAGAAACTTGACGAGCAGCTGCGGCAGCGGGGGAATGTTCTCGTGCAGCTGCACGATGCGGCGTGCGCGGGGCGACAGGAAAACCTGCGCCACATCTTTCGCGAGGATCGCCACACGAGCCGACTCGGCCAGTTCTTCCAGCGATGCATCCGCGGGCATCACCTTTTCGACGCCGAGAAGCTCGGCCTGCTCTTCCGTTCCCCACCCCGGTTCGGCGATGAGGATCGTTTCCGGCCGCAGCAGTTCCTTGAAGAGCCGATCGAGGATCTCCAGTCCGGTGAGAAATCCATCCTGTTCCTGATCGATCAGGATCAGATCGACGCGCTGGCGATTAAGAAGGCTGCGGAACTCTTCGGAGCCGTTGGCCGCAACCGCGTCGAAGTTGTCATCCGAGAGCATCTCCGCGAGACGCGCGCCCCGGGCGCGGTCGCGCATCAGGATCAACGCCACGTGGCGGGCGGTCATGCCCGCCACGCCAACTTGCGGGCTCTCTTCCGGAAGGATTGCCGGGGGTTCGGGGGCAGGGAAGTCGCGTGTCGGTTCCGGCACAGGAGGCTGTGGGCTGAATGCATGTCGCCCCGGCCCGGCTCCCGCTCCCGTCTGATAAAGGGGGTCCTGCTGCAGCATTCGCCGTTCGACGAGTGCCCGCACCTTCGTGGCAAAGGCCCGCACCTCGACCGGCTTGAAACAGACCTCATCCACGCCACGGAGGATCAGGTCGCGGGCGATGCGGGGCTCAATGACTCCCGTCAAAACAACCAGCACCGGCCGCGCGGGCTGCTCGAGAAGCTCGATGCAGAGCGAATGCCCGTTGCGATGCGGCATCCGCACATCGGTGACGATGACATCGTACCTCGCGGCCCGAGCCAGTTTTAATGCCTCGTTCCCATCCGAGGCGGTATCGCAGTTGAAACCCTCGCCTGCAAGCGCGCGGGCCGTCAGCCGCTGCGTGTGAATCTCATCATCCACGACAAGCGCCCGGAAACGTGGGGGAACAACCTGGTGCATACTCTCAATCAACATGAACGGAAGCTTTCCCTCAGAACCGGTGCTCACGGAACACAGACGCCGCTTGTCACCGGCGCATCCAATCTCTCTCTCACAATCCGCAGCAGAGTTGCCGGAGCGTACGGCTTCTGCAGCACCGAATGTCCCGACTCCAGTGCCAGCGGTGGGTGGCTGGAATCGGGTTCGTAACCACTGCAAAACAGCACGCGCACCCCGGGGCGCTGCGTCCGCATCCGCAGATAAGCCTCGTATCCCCCGATATGCGGCATGAGCACGTCGAGGATCACCAGCGAAATCTGGTCGGCATGGCGATCGAAGACCGCCAGCGCGTCAGCGCCGTCCACCGCCATCAGGACTCGATAACCCGCCCGTTCGAGCACCCGGACGGCGACTTCCCGCACTGCCGAATCATCGTCGGCGACGAGAATCGTCTCGCGTCCGCCTGACGCATGTTCGTGTCCGGCCGGTTTTGCCGGATCGGGAGCAGACGCGACAAGAGGCAGGTAAATGCGGAAGGTCGCTCCCAGGCCGGGCTCACTTTCCACATCGATCAACCCCTGGTGCTGCTGGATAATCCCGTACGCCATCGAGAGCCCCAGCCCGGTCCCTTTCCCCGCGCTTTTGGTGGTGAAGAACGGCTCGAAAATGTGCTGTTTGAACTCCGCCGGAATTCCGCTTCCGGTATCGGAGACCTCCAGGAGCACATATTCTCCCGGCTTCATGGAGTGCAGCCGCGGCTCCGGCGAATGCTCCGCATGCACGATGCGACGAGTCGAAATCTGGAGCAGTCCCCCATCGGGCATGGCGTCGCGGGCGTTGACGCACAGGTTCAGCAGCACCTGCTGCAGCAGTGTCTCGTCGGCATCGATCGTGCCCACGTTCAATGCGAGCTGAGTCCGCAGATCGATGTGCACGCCGATAATGGGCCGCAGAAGCTGCAGCAGTTCGTGCACGACCTGGTTGGGGTCGATCTTCTTGCGACGCAGGACCTGCCGGCGTCCAAAACTGAGCAACTGGCGCGTGAGGGTTGCCGCCCGCTCGGCGGCCTTCTCCAGCTGCACGAGGTCTTCGTATGCGGGAGACGCCGGCCCCAGGGTATCCATGGCGAAGCTGTTATAACCCGTGATCGCCTGCAGCAGGTTGTTGAACTCGTGAGCCACGCCGCCGGCGAGCTGGCCGACGGCGTCGAGTTTCTGGGCCTGGCGGAGCTGCATCTCCGTCTGCCGCAATGCGGCTTCGGTCCGCTTGCGTTCGGTGAGATCGCGGACAATCGCGGAGTGAAAAACGCCGGCCTTGGTCTCCCAGTGGGAGAGCGACAACTCCGAGGGAAACTCGGTGCCGTCCTTGCGGCGGCCGGTCGATTCGATCGTCGCGTCCTGCAGTCGTCGAATTCGACTTCTCCCTTCTCCGACGGTCTCCCAAAGCAGGAACCGCTGATGCGCGGGCATCAGGATCTCGACCGATTGTCCCAGGGCTTCACTTTCGGAGTACTGGAACAAACGCTCCGCCGCGCGATTCCAGAAAACAATCGTGCCGCTGCTGTCGATCGAAATGATCGCGTCATTGGCCGATTGCGTGACGGCACGGAACCGCTCGTTGCTTTCGCGCAAGGCATTCTCGTGCTGCTTGCGCTCGGTGACATCCATGAGCGAACCGACCATCCGCACCGGCCGCCCGTGTTCGTTGTGGATGAGGTACGCCCGATCGAACACCTCGGCATAGGTTCCATCGCCGCGGCGCAGCCGGTACTCCATCGTCCAGGTGGAACGACTGCCCCGCAGGAATTCCCCGGTGCTGGCGAGAACCTGCTCGACATCGTCGGGATGAATCCGGCTTTTCCAGCTTTCGATTCCCGGGAGAACCTCCTCCGGAGAGAGCTTGAACTGGTGATAAAAGCTCGGGCTCCACCAGAACGTGCCGGCGGCGATGTCCCAGTCCCAGATGACGTCATTCGTCGCCCGGGCGATGAACTGGAACCGTTCCTCCATCCGCCGAACCTCTTCTTCCATCCGCACCTGGCGGAGGACGCGCGTTACGGCTTCGGGAAGATAGTCGAGGTACTCGATGGATTTGGTGACAAAGTCGCGGACGCCAGCACGCAGGGCGCGGATGGCGGTCGCTTCGTCACTGAACCCGGTGACCATGATCACCGGGATCTCATATCCGGCCGCCTTCACTTCACCATAGACATCGAAGCCGGAGACGTTTCCCGCCAGGCGCAGATCGAGAACCATCAACGCCACTTCGCCGCTGGCAATCGCCTCAAGCGCTTCCGCAGCGGTCGCCGCACTGATCACCGAATAGCCGGCACGTTCCAGATGCCGGCGTTCCAGGCGGGCCACACCAATATCGTCTTCGACGATCAGCACCTTTTCGGGGCGTTCAGTGAGCACGGGCGCTCCTTAAAGATGTTCTTCTTCTGTCGGGACCTGGACCACCTGGAGGAACAGGCCCAACCGCCGCACGGCTTCGACAAACGAATCGTATTCGACCGGCTTCGTCACATAGACGCTGCATCCCAGCTGATAGCAGCGTTCGATCTCACGCGGATCGTCGGTCGTCGTCAGCATGATGACCGGAATCTTCGAGGTCCCCTTGTCCGACTTGATCCGGCGGAGGACTTCCACACCATCGAGGCGGGGCATGTTGATATCGAGAATGAGCAGCAGCGGACCGCTGAGCGACCGGCCGGCAAACTCTCCTTCACGGCGGATATAGTCCAGCGCCTGCTGTCCATCTCCCATCCAGACGACTTCATTCGCAATGCCCGCGCGTCGCAGATTTCGCTGCACGAGGCTGGCGTGTCCTTCATCATCCTCGGCCAAGACAATAATCAGTGGCTCGTTCGCCATTCGGCTGAGTCCTTTCTACCGGCTCAAGAGGGAACTTCCGCTGTTTCTGACGTCGCAACTGAATCGGGCCGGCGGGCAGGGACAGATAAAAGGTCGTCCCCCGACCGACACTCGATTCCACCCAGATCTCACCACCATGACGCTCCACGATCCGGCGAACGATCGCGAGGCCCATCCCCTCGCCCCGCGCCACGTCGGGATGTAACCGCTGGAAGGCATGAAAGATCTTTCCGAGCCCTGCCTCGGAAATCCCCAGCCCGTTGTCCCGTACATGGAAGACATGCATGTCGGTCGTTGAACCGGCCAATCCCGCCGCCTTCGTGTCGACACCAATCTCGACCTGCCCCGGACGCTTCGGGTCGAGATAGTTCAGCGCATTGCCGATCAGGTTCGCAAACACCTGTTCGACCGCGACCGGGTCGGCCCAGACGCTCGGCAGGTCGCTGATCGTGACGGTCGTCCCCCGCTCGGAAATGGTGTTGCTCATCGCCTCCACGATCCGGCGGACGACGGCCGTCGTCTCCACGTGCTGCGGCTGATACTCCACCCGCCCCGCACGCGAGAGCCGCAGCAGCGCATCGATGATATTGCTCAAGCGGGTGACGGCGGTCTGAATGAAACGGATCGACTCCCCCATCTCTTCATCGAGCAGATTCAACACCCGCGTGCGGACCATCGCCGGCAGTTCGCAACCATTCAGAAGCTCGCGGACATCGTCGCTGACCAGGCTCAACTCCTTGCTGAATCCCTGCAGATTCACCAGCGGAGAACGAAGATCGTGCGAGACGCTGTACACGAACATCTCGTTTTCCTGGTTCTGCTGCGCCAGCTCCCGGTTGGCTTCCGCCAGCTCGCTCAACTGATACTCGAGGTCCGCATTCAGCTGATAGATCTTCTCTTCCGCGGCAACCCGTTCGGTGATATCGCGAATGATCGTAGCAAACCCGGCCAGCTCACCATGCTGGCGGAGAGGGGTAATCACCACACTCGCCCAGAAGGTCGAGCCATCGCGGCGAACCCGCAGACACTGATCCTCGTATTTTCCTTCGGCGGCCGCAATCCCCAACTCCCGGGCAACATCGCTGGTCTGCGGATCATCGGAGTAAAGACACGAAACGTGCTTGCCGATGATCTCGTCCGCTTCGTATCCGTGAATGTTCCGGGCGCCGGCATTCCAGCTGGCGATGTAACCCTCGGGATCGAGACGCAGAATCGCGTAGTCCCGCACCCCATCCACGAGCAGGCGGAACCGCTCTTCGCTCTCCTGCTCCGCCTCGCGTGCCCGGTTGCGCTCGGCGGTCTCCGCGGCGAGGGCCGAGTTCGCCGCCGTCAACTCCGCCGTCCGGTGAAGAACCCGCTGTTCCAGCTCATCATTCAGCTCGCGAAGTGCCTGCTCGGCCCGACGCAATTCGGTCGCATTGAAGACACTCATGCGACTGGTAACGTACTGCCCGTCCGCGTCGGCAACCGCGGTCGCATTCAGGATGACCGGCAGCACTCTCCCGCCCCGGCCGACGAGTTCGAGAGGAACGTCGGTCAGCTGGCCCGTTTCCTTGAAGGTGGCGAACAGCCCGGCAAATCGCTCCGCACTCTCCGGCGACAGGAGATCCGGGAACCTGAGCTTGCCGACCACGTCATCGCGACGATAACCGAGCCAGGTGAGCTCGGTGGCGTTCATCGCGAGAATCCGTCCCTCCGGATCGAGGGAGTGATAACCGCACGGCGCGTGATTGTAGAGGTCGTGAACCTGCTCGGCGGACCGCGTCAGCGCCTGGAGTGCCGCGTCGCGCTCGGCATCCGCCCGATTCACCGCCTGGGCGCTGGAGACGATCAGCAGCACGAAGGCGACGACGCTCATCAGCACCATCAGCGACGCCCCGAACTCGCTCCCGTAAAGCCCGGCGCGTTCGCCGACGACGCGAAGCCAGCCGAGCAGACACGGGATGAGAATGGCCGCCGGGATCAGACGGCGGGCAATCACCCCGCCGTTCTGCCTGCCGGTAAATACGGCCAGCGCCCCGCGCTTCGGCCGGGCCAGCAGGAGCGCCACCGAGAGACAGCCCGGCGCCAGGACCAGCAGCAGCGGAACTGCTGTCAGCCCGGAAGGCGGGCCCGAGCCGGTTTGCGCATAAAGGCCGCTCAACAGGCACAGCAGCGCGACGGAGCCGCTGACGAGGCCCAGCAGCGTGGAGACTCCGAACTTTCGCGCGACTGCCCGGTCCAGAAGGATCTGGGCGATGCCGAGCAGGCAGAGTTGACCACCGACAACGAACGTCCAGTCAGTCGCGGCCGCCCCTGCCGCGGCAATCGCCGGGATGGACCAGAGCAGAACGCCAAGTCCAAGGAGCGCGGCGATCGCGCCACAGGCGTCCCCCCAGATCCGGTGACGCCCGTCGGCCGCCTCATTCCGCAACCATCGGAACCCGGCCGCCGCGAACAGCACGCTGATCGACAGGAATACCGTCCCCGCCCCTCCGGCGCCCGGAAACAGCAAACCACGCAGCAACTCAACAGCCCCCGCAAGCCCCGCGAGCAGCGCCGCAGTTCTGGAGGTGATCTGAATCTTGCGGTTCAAAGCAACTCCGCCCGGATTGCTCATCGGTGACCCCTCGTCTCCAGTACGAAACCCAACTGGACAACGCGCGTGCTTGCTCCGCCCCACGGGCTGCCCGCACCGATCGAGGCCAGATCCTCCGGACTACCCCAAGCCCTACTGTCAGGAACGAGTTCCCCTCGAAGCCTACGCTACCATTGCCGATGCTGCAGGCGACTCACGGGCATCCCCCGGGAATTGCAGGCGGCTCAAGCCGTAAAGTCGCGAGATTCGTCAGGGTGCACACACCCGCTGAAGCTCTGGTGACTCGCTGGAGTCCTGGTGACTCGGAGCGGCCCACTGCCGGAATGCGTCGTTGCTGATATGTTGTTTATTCGGAATGCAATTGTCGGAAAGTGAAGAATCCGCGAGGCTGAGGAGCCATCTTCCCGATTTCGGAGGTGGATACCTCCAGACTCTTCCCTCGGCGCGCCGCGGTGATCGACGAACAACCAGATTCATTATCGAGTGTCTGAGTCACAGACGGGAGAATGACTGCCGTTCGCGGATGCGAGACCATCAAATCTGCCCGTGACCGCGAGGCACGGCTAAGGGGAACTACGTACATTTCTCCGGAAACGGAAAGGGGACAGAGAACGCAGGCTCTATCGGGAGACCGGGTGTGTGAAGCGGACGCGCTGCGAGAACCGCCCGGCGTGCATCCCCAGCAGGGAAAGTCCCTCCCGAATCACGTTCGGCGGAACGAAGGCGAGACAGCAGGTAAGCATGGCCGCGCTGAAGGCCACCAGTCCCAGCGCGATTGCAATTCCCAGATGCAGGCCAACTGCTGCCGCGAGGAGGTAAGGTCGCAGTTCGCGATTCCAGATGAGAAAAGCGAATCCGATTTCAAAGGCGAGCGTGCCCGCTCCCAGGCCCCCCGAGAGGAGGCTGACAGCGAAATCGCCGAGATGGGCGAGCCAGCGAAAGTCGATCACCCGCGAACCGCTGGTCATCATGGCGTCCCAGATGGCGGTCCCGTCCCACCAGCTTTGCCCCTGAAGTTTGCCGAGCCCCGAGGAAAGATAGATCAGCGACAGATGAATCTGGATCGCGCGGAGGCTCACATTCGCCGTCCATGACAGTGTGACCTCGGATTCTGCGGCACGCTCGTGGCGACTCCAGTGCCGCTCCAGCAGCGCGTCGAGAGACAGCACGCGCCCATTCGGCCCGGGAATCTGATAGAGCAGCAGCATGGCAAGAATGGAATCTGTCCCATAGCTCATCGTAAACACGCGATGCGCAAAGGCCAGATGCCCGATCAGGACGAGGATCGTCATGGCCCGGGTAAACAGCCCGATCGTGAAGCAGCCGATCGACAACAGAAAGCAGAAGTAGCAGTACTGCGCAATCCACGCCGGTTGCCGGGTGAACCAGGTCAAGAGCGTGTCGAACAGCGGTAACGGTCCGCGCGGACCGTCAGGCTCGCTGATCACTGTCATCGCCCGCGCATCGAGCCAGGCGTGCGGACCGATGAAGTCCAGCGCCCCTGGTGCACAGCCAAGGTAGATAAACAGCAGCACGAGCCCGGTGGAGATCCGCACGGTTCCGAGCCCGATCGGATCGACAGGCTCGAACCAGAACCGGTTCCACGCAAGAAACGGGCGGGCCGTCAGCCCGGTGCATGTCTGGGTTGGCGACATGGTGCCTTGCCACGTTCCGGAAAGCCAGGGAAAGTCAGAAAGAGGGCGGGGAGGAGCCGGGTTGCCGCCCCCTCGACTTGAAGAACTGCGCGCATCACCAGAAGCAGCGCAGACGATCCAGCAGGCAACGGCTAATGGTGATGTCCCCCATGATGGTGATGCCCACCGTGATGATGGTGCCCCCCGTGGCCATAGTAACCATGACCATAATAACCGTGGCCATGCCAATGTTGGCCGTAATAGCCGTGACCGTAGTAGCCATGCCCATAGTACCCGTGGCCGTGGTGACCATGACCATGGCCGTGGCCGCCGCCATGGCCGTGACCATCGTGACGTGTGGTGGCGGCCAGCCGCTTGAGCGTGGACGCAACCGTATTGGGCTCCGCGTCGGCGTCGGCATCACGGGCGGTGCCGGCGATCTTCTTCAGGTACTCGCGCTGGGTATCGGTCAGTTCCTCGATTGTCTCGATTCGCTCCGCCATCACCTTCAACGCCTCCTGATCGTTAAGCGCGTGGGCCGCGTCGATCTGTTTCACGAGAGAGCTGTACGCGGCAAATTCGTCGGGCGTGGCTGTCGCTACCGAAACCGCGAGCGCCGGCTCTTCCGCACGACTGGCCCCCGCCATCTTTCCCGCAGCCTGCGCGGCCTGGGCCACTTCATTCATCTCGAACTTCTCGGCGGCCTTGCCGATCCGTTCGAGCGTCTTCTTGTCCCCGTTCCGGCCGGCAATCTTGATCGCCAGCTTCAGCGCATCCTCGGCTGACCCTGCCTTATGCGGTCGCAGCAGGATCGATTCTCCGTGACGCAGTTGCAGCGCGACATCGGTGAGCAACCCGGCATCCATCGTGCTGAATGCCTCGGTCAACAGCGTGATGTCCACATACGTATGGAATGCAGGATCATCCAGCTCCGGCGGAAGCGCGGGGGCTTCGTCGGTCAATTCCTCACCAGTGTCTGGCGCCGTTTGGGGCGATGCCCGCCCCTCCTGACCGGTCGCCCAGGCCAGCGGCAAGAGCCCCAGGGCCGCGGCAACCACCATTCCCAGTCCATAGAATTGCCATCTTTTCATCGAAGGACTCCCTTACCCCGAATACCCGGGAGCATCGGCCCAGAACATCTGCACCAACTCTCCCTGAAACATCCGAATCAAACTTGAGAACTGCCGCCCCCCCGTTGCCTCCGGTCGGCCCCGAGACATCAACTCTCCCATCGCCGGGCAAGTTCCTTCCGGACATCTGCGATCGAGTGATTCAACAGCTCCGGCTTCTCCTTCAGAAGCAGCTGCACGGTCCGCGGGGTCTCTGTCAGCGGGCCTGTGTGGCCCCCGGCCTTCAGACTTTCAATCGTGAGCGCACAAAGGTCTCCCACACTGACCGAACGCACTTCCGTCGACAGGGGACGTCCCGACGGGGAGAAGCGTCCGACAAACGATGCCCGCTGGAGCCGCGGATCGTCATATTCCATTCCGGCGCGGGCCTGTGCCGGGCTCATCGCAATTGTCGACACCGCAAAGAAAGCGATATACGAGACAGCGGACTTCGCATGTTGCTGCGCGGCCGGTTCGGTCGTGAGCTTTCGCGCATAACTTGCGAGCACCGTGCGCGCCAGCGGGGCCAGCACGAGCTGTTCGGATTCGTCCGCAGCGGGAACGAAGGTGATCGCAATGAACGGTCCCGTTTTCTCGCGCAGATTCGCCTCGCACCAGGCACCGCCGCGATGGACAGGCCACTCAAGCCACAGGTCGGTTCCGGTTTCGGTCACGACTTTCGCCCAGAGCGTCGTTTCCCCCGTCACGTTGGGCGCGTAGAAGTGATAGCGGTTGTCGAGCTTCAATGCCGCCAGGTACGGGCTGAAGTGTGGATAGATCGCGGCGCAGAACTGAACCGGAGACGACAGCATCGTTCCCATCCCCAGCACCGCGATCGCCAGCGCACTGAAATGCAACAGGAGCGCGACGCTGATCGCGGTGCGCACCAGTCGCGACGGTCGTGGCGGCGATGCCCGCGGTTCTCCTTCAAAGCCATTCGTCGACTGAGACATACAATCGCTCCCGAGCAGGACGAGTGTCAGGGAACATGCCTCCGCATCGGCCCCGGTGACGGGCCGCACGCTTCAGAAAATCACTCGGACGAAACTTTGAAACGGGTGAGGTCGCTGCCGGACGACTTGTAAACCGCCCAGAAGTACGGATGTATCCACGGATCGCCGGGGCCTTCCCGACGCCGCTCCTGAAGAAATTCCCGCTGTGCTTCGGCGAGAGCGGTCGGCGTGGTTGCGCCCTCCGCAAGATGCCGAAACAGCCCGTGCATGATTTCCGGGCCGGTGTCGTCATAGACGTCCCACAGACCGTCCACCACCGTGCTGACTCCCGAGGTCAACAACGCACGCTGCAACCCGAAGAGATCGTCGCCGGGCAATGGCGTGCGGTCGGCAAGCCCCGAATAGCAGGCACTGAGGATGACAATCGTGGGCCGCATCGGGCGCTCATAGATCTCGATCGCCGTCAGTCGGCCGTCGTTCTCCTCGTCCGGATTGCACAGCAGATAGCTCGCGAGCGGTGCATCCGGCAGGTTATGTCCGTGTGTCCCGATAAAGAGCAGCCCGGAAAATTCACACGCACGCTGCAGCGTCGATTCTGTGATGCTCTGCCCTCGATTGGATGAGGTCACATGCCGTCCGAACACGCGATGCAGATTCGCCAGATCCTTTTCGACGCCCGGAAGCGGGGCCGCCGATGCAAACCGGACCAGACCGATCGCGTGCACCTCTTCGGCTTCCTGAGGCTTCCCCCGGCGGAGGTTCGCCCAGGCGATCAGCGAGGGGGCGCAGGTGATGTTGACGCCATCCTCGATCCAGAACTTCGGCATGACCGTTTCCAGGGGTTTGCGCGGGGCAGGATCGACCTCCGTCACGAGAGCGGCGAAGGGAAAGTAGTGCAGGATATGATGCGGCACGATCACGACGTTCTTCCGCCCGCCAATCTGACTCCGCACTGCTGCGGGAAGCAGCGTGTGATAGAAGTCATGCAGAGTCACCTGCCAGGAGAAATCGAACCTGCGGCCTGCCGACGCCGCGCTCAGCATCTTGCTCGCCGTCCCCTCGGTGGCGTTGAGAAACCGTTGCACCTCCGCGACAAGCTGAACCGAACGGAGCGGGTTCCCCTCCGTCGCGAGCAGCGGAAAGACCTGAACGTTCCCCTCAGCAATCAGGAACAGCCACACACGTTCCGTCCCGATGAAGTACTCAAGCGAGACGAACTCGTTCGGCCAGGTGTCAATCAGCTCGGCAAGGGACTCGTCCGGAGGATTCTCAACCATGGATCGTCCGGCGAGTTGCAGCACGTCCTGCAGCGCCCGCGCCTTGGACAGTTCAAGAAAACGGAGAGCGGAGAGCGGATCTTCACGCTCGATATAGAGTTCAATCAGCTTCTCGGAGACATACGCACGCCGCGCAAAAAAGCCCGCGCGGCTTTGGCCGGTTGCATCGGACGGAAACTGCCGCCGCAGAATCTCGGCCAGGTGGTGTGACAGCAGCAAGTGCCGGTAGGCGGACTCGCGTTCGTCTGAATCTTTCTCTTCCGACTGCATCGCCCGGGACGTCGCCAGGAAGGAGAGCCCCAGCAGGCGGTGAACTCCTTCCGCCCCCGCCAGCGAACCGAGTTGCTGGTAGACATCGAGCGCCCGCCGGGCGTATTCACGGCAGGTCCGGTGATCGTCGCTGCGGTAGGCGAGATGTGCAAGCACTTCCGCCGCAACGGCGGCGTGCGTGGTTGCCTCGCCCGATTCGAGGACGCGTCGGGCCGCCTCGGCCGCGGTCGTGCGGGCCGCCTGTTCGCCCGCCGCGAATTTCCCGTCCTCCAGTTCGGAGTTCAGAGTCTGCATGAGATCGGCCAGCAGCACATGGAGTCGCGCCTGATTTGCGAGAACTGCTTCCTGTTCTTCGCGGCCCACGCTTTCCGCGAGCGTCAGAGCCTGTTTGTACTGCGTCGCGGCAGCTTGCCAGTCGAGGAGCGCATCAAAGAGCGGAGCCCGGGTGCCCGTCGCCGACTGCATCGCGTAACCGTGGAGACGGTCCTGAGCGCGGCGGAGCAGAAAGTTCGCATAGTTGTTGTGGGCGCGATAGCGATCGGCCGGGGGCAGGATCGCCATCTCTTCGATCGCCGCCTCGAAGGCGGCCGTCGCCACTTCGGCCGTCGCCGCCCCCGACTCGGCGAGAACGACTCCCTGATAGAGAGTCGCCAGTGCCCGGTGCCGGGGCGTGCAGTTGTCCGGCACCGCGAGATAAGTCAGCGCCTCCGCCCACTGTCCCCGCAGGATCAGCCGCTGCGCACGATCGATCGGCTCGATCCCGGTGGCCAGGGGATTCGGCTCGGCTTTGAGGTGTTCGCCCCGCAGTTGTGCTTCAATCTGGCGGCGCAGCCCTGCAAGAAAGGGAGTCAAAGTCTCACCGTCAAGCTGGTCCAGGGCATCACACAGCAGAGGCTGCGGAAGGCCATCCTCATCAGTTGCCCGCATCAGGGCGTCCACCGCGACTTGCACCGCCAAGGGATGCTTCTCGTCCTTCAGCAGCGTAGCCATCTCTTTCGCCTCGGACAGTCGTGCGGCGACCACGGCCTGGTCTCGAACCGCGAAACGACTCTCGGCATCTCCCTGGCGAAGCTTCAGCAGGTAGCGCCCCGGCGGCAGTCCCTCTGCCAGCGAAGCGGGAAGGTCCGTGAGACCCGGCCAGCGGATGACCGCCTGGCCGGCGGGAAACGGCATCCGCAGGATTTCATTGCGTCCCCGGAAGAGGATGCATTCATCCTCCGGGTACTTCGGGTCGGAAGTCAGCGGCATCCTGCGGATCGTCAGCTTCGGGTTCAGCAGCGTCCCCTGATCGGCCGGAGTGAGGAACGCCCCTGGGACCAGGTCCCGCACAACCTCTCCCCCCAGCAACTGGTCGAGCTGACTCCCCGTCATCGTAATGACCTGCTGATCGTTGACCGACAGGCCGCGGGAGCGCGTCGCCGTGGTTTCGAGAACTCGGGAACGTTGCGTCGCGATGAGCGGTCCCGCCTCCGCCGGCAGAACGCTCCAGCGTCCCGATTCAGTCACGAGCAGTCCCGGCGTCGAGGCAACACGTTTCGACAACGGGAGCGTGACGCGCTCGACGATCGGCGTGCCCTCCGCATTCACCTGGATCACCACCGCCTGCGGAGCCGCGGCGAAGAGCAGCGGTGACGATGCCCCGAGGATCACGAGCAGGCCGCCAAGCGAGATCATCTGCTGTCGCGGTGTGTTCATCGATGCGTCTCAACTCGACAGAAGAAAAGCCCCGGTCGTTCCTGTGTCGCCACTCCGCGAGGAGCAGATTGGCGCTCCCGGTTCCGGAGCCGGCGCGAAGCGCAGACCGTGCGTCAATCGACCAGGTCGACACAGGTGTGTCGGACAGCCCCGATGAAGTGACAATGGCCCCACCGGGAGCACACAGATTCGCGGAGGATACCCCAACCCCCGCCATGAACGGCCCTGACTCGCGAACAGACGCGCGATCAGCCCTCGAAGTCTCTTGGCATCCTAGCGGTCCCGGGGGATCGCGACTTCCGTTGTGATCGGTTCCGCCGTCGTCGAGACCGGGTCTTTCGGCCGGATCGGCTGATCCCCCGAGATCGCGATATTCTCCGGGACGGCAAATGGGAATACATATAACGACGGGGCGGACGCGGGCTGCGGCGGCGTGACGGAGGTCGACGTGAGACCGCCACCTTCCTCGCCTGATGCCGCGGTCCTCCGCACGTATCGTTCTGAGGGAACTCCGATGCCCAGGACCGGATCGTGCCACGCAAGGACGACCTCCATCGGCAGCGCGAGCAGTTCCTTCCGCAGTGATTCGGGGAGGGGAAACTGCGCGCGTTGCCCCGTCGCCGCCGCGTGCAGCGAATCGACATCGAGCCCCGGAGGCAGAGCATAGCAGGCACTCACGCCACGGGGCACATCCAGGAAAAAGTAACTTCCCTTCTCCGAGCAATAGAGCAGCAACGTCGCCTTGATCGTGCGTGGCTTGAAATGGACATTTCCATTAATCGCTTCCCACGCGACATGAATCAGGTGCTTCGTATCCTTCGGATCCAGTTCCACCAGCGACTGGATGAGGCAGTCGTAATAGGGCCGGACAAACGGCAGCGATTCCGGCCCGCCCCGCCGCCCCAGCCGACAGGCAGAAGCGAGATATTCGAGATCCTCGCGGCGTACGAGCCGGCCGGGTGGGCCCGCCCCCTCGATCGACGGCAGTTCCGCCGGATTCGGAAATTCCTCGATCAAGGCCCGGCTGGCAAACAGGATCGCTTCGATATCGTCGCGCGTCAGACTCGTGTCAACAATGTTCTCATCGATCCGCTGCCGCAAATCCCCGCGAAACGCGTCGATCTCGCCTCGCAACTGAGTGCCGTCGCGAGTCCCCTTCGCGTTGTCCTCCGCCGCTCCCCCCTGGGCGATGAACAGCCGGGTCAGACGGCTGCAGATATCGATGTCCTTCTCCTGGAAGGAGTTCGTTGTCTCCGCCGTTGAATCCCCCTGGGCCAGTTTCAACTGCATCTCGGCCAGTTCCAGATCCTGCGATTGCGGATGCGGAACGGCCACGGCCAGCGCGTACTTGCAGCGGAGCCGCTGTTCCCAGCGGCCGCGGCGCTCCGGCGGAAGATAAGCGCATGCCTGCAGCCCGCGGCGGTAGTCGTCGGCGGCTTCCGCGGGATCGCTGGGACAACCGAAGAGGCTGCAGTCGCCGAGCCGCTCCAGCGTGTTCACCCAGCGTTCCACCAGCCGGCCCTTCACCTGCTGGAAGTTGGTCGCGCGGCCGGTGCTCTCGCGCATCGTGACGAACTTCTGATAGATCCCGTCCTGCAAAAGCGCGCGGTAGTGTTCAATCGCCGCATCGCGATTCCCGCTGAACCGCAAGGCCATCGCGACACCATGCTCATTATGGAAGCAGAGGATCTGCGCATCGTCGTCTTCCTCCGCATGCGCTTCGAGAATCCTCGTGGAGGAGTCGAAATCCTCGGTCGCGGACTTGAACTCGCACCAGTTCATTTTCATCCAGCCGCGGCGGCTGAGATAGGCTGCCGAGAGTGGATAGACACCGCCCGGGTCGAGATCCTTCAGCACGCGGTCCGCTTCGTTCAGGCGATCCCGCGCGGCGCCGCGCCGACCGAGACGGGCGAGGCAGTCGGCGTCGTTACACAACGCGTAAATCTGGAAGGGCCGCGGCGTGATCCCCCCGTAGATGCTCCGCGCCTGCGTAAACAGATGACTCGCCTGCTCGTAATCCTTTTCGATATTGAGCGCGTACCACGCGCGATCGGCAAGACAGAGCGCCAATAGCGGCTTGTAGCGGGGAGACCTCTCGACTTCCTCCTGATAAAGCTTCAACGCCACGTCATACCGGCGGACCACTTCCTGCCGCGCTGCACCGGTCGCGTGCAGCAGCACCGCCAGGTAATGGACATCGACGGCCTGCATGTCCTCCGCGCCGCTGGCCGCCTGCTCCAGTTCCGCGAGAATATCCCGGATCGCCCGCTGCCATTCTTCTCCCCGGGCATTGAGCAGCCGGTCGAGGTGCCGAACCCGCATCGCAATCGGCGGGCGCGGGTCGTTAGCGAGGCGGTTCCGGGTCTTCCGTGCCGCCTGCTCCAGTCGCAACGGACTGATCAGGTCGAGAGACAGGCTGCGCTGATCCGTGTCATCCTCCAGGATCTCGTAGCGGAAACCAGGCATGAACCAGGGAGTTTCCTCGAACCACCAGTGCCCGAAGGAGCCGGGAACCATCGCCAGCATCACTTTGCGAATCTGATCATCGGGCACCTCGGGATCGGGGAACTCACCTTCCGGGAAGAAGTGAAACTCCCCCTGCCCGCCATCGAGCCACGAACAGCGGGGCGACTGCCCCGCCTGCAGCGAAGTGTCGAGGAACCACTGCATGCCGCTGAACAACTCGGTGGTCGTGATCGGGTCCCCTTCCTTCTGGAGCATGGGCAGGCGTTCGAGCGCTTTCAGCAGGGCGTTCGTGAACGGCGAATGCCCCTCTTCACCATCCGAAGCTTTCTGCAACTCGCGACTGGCCGTCATCGCCTGGAAGCCGGGTGCCCGAAAGGCGGACTCATCGAGACGCGAGACGTCGAAAACCGCAGCACCGCGGCCCGTCGTGGCAAACACGGCACCGGAATGACAGCAGTCCAGAATCAGGAGCTTGTGGCGGGCCTTGCACCACTTGCTGAGCTGCCCGACGATCCATTTCATCTCGACCACTTTGGCCGGGCTGGGATTGCCATCCTTCATCAGCACATCGGCGGGCAGCAGTTCCCCTTCCGTCGGCTCGTTCACATCGGCCTGACGGCCGAACCCGTGCCCGCTGAAGTAGAAGAGAACGCAATCGTCTTCCTGCACATCGCTCGTGCACAGCTCACTCAGGCGTTCCACCACCGCATCGCGAGTGGCATTGCGGCCCAGCAGGAGAGTGGTGTTTTCTTTCGGGAATCCGTAATTGCTGATCAGCAAGTCGTGGACGGCCCGCGCGTCGGACTCGGCGAACTTCAGGCGAGGCACCTGGGCCTGTTCGCGCTCGGGCGAGTCGTAGTCGATCCCGACAATCACCGCCCACTGATTCCGGTACCGGGGAGCTTCCAGTTCCGCTCCCGCATGAGCCGAATTCGCCACACAGCAGGTGGCGGCGACCAGCAGCAAGATTCGAGGGGACCACATATGACGGCCCGTCGGGGTGACCCTGCATCCGCGGCTGTGCAGGCGAAGCGGAGAAGAATAACCCGTCCGCCAGTGCACCTGCCTGCATCATAGGTCCGCCTTATGACATGGTCAACAAAATTGTGCGCATCACTCCCGCGTTTCCTTAGAATCTCTTAGACGGCCCTTTACACAATGGCTGAGCACGTGCTTCCATATTGAATTCCTTAGGATGCTAACAGCGAAACTTTAGAAGAATCCCAAGAACAGCAGAAATGTGGAATCTGGGAAGATGAAACAGCCGGAGAGTCAGCGAGCCACCATCAGGCCTCTATTCAGAATCAAGCCGCGATATAAGTTGTGCGGCGAGTTGATCGGGGCGTGACCATTCGTGTCGTCATGCACGTTCAGAAGGTGCATTCGACGCGAAAAACGCCGGATTCAGGGAGAAACACTGCACCTGGCCCAACTTTCATCTGCCTCAGACGGCGAGAGATCACCATTGCCTTTGCCGCATCGTGTGCAGGAATTGAGCATCCAGACACGGAGGAATAAGAAATGAACGGGATTCGACGGCCATTACAGCTCGTCCGGCCCACCGTAGCGCTGGTGGTGATCGTTCTTATACCTCTACTATCTCCTGGGACCAACGCTGCCCGCACAGAATCACCAGTAGATAAGGCAACAAAGTTCGCGCTATTAGTTGGCTGCACCAAGTATCCCTACCAGTCAGCACTCGTAGAGCTCTATGGCCCCGCGAATGATGTCCGTATTCTGGACAAGCTGCTGCAGGAACGGTTTGGCTTTGCCCCGCAGAACATCATCAAGCTTGCCGGCTGGCCCGAGGAGGAGGCAGAGCGTCCCAGTCATGCGAACATCGTGACGGCCTTCGAGCAGCTCATCGAGAAGGCCGCCCCCGGTGTTCAGATTGTCATCGTGCTCGCGGGTCACGGCACGCAGGTGCCGATTCCCGAGTCTCAAACCGATGCGCTCGCTCCGGAGAACCCCGAGCCGGACGGTCTGGACGAAGTCTTTCTGCCGGCGGATGTGAAGAAGTGGAGTGCCCAAGGTCTCGAAAACGCCATTCGCGATAATCAGATCGGCCAGTGGCTGGACCGGATGCGTGCCAAAGGGGCGCACGTGTGGATCATCTTCGACTGTTGCCACTCGGGGACCATGATGCGTGCCGCGGAATCCGCCGAGCGTGCGCGCGGCGCGAGCCCCGCGCAACTGGGGATTCCCGGCGAAGCGATGACCCGGGCGGCCCGTCGCGCACGAAACGCCGCATCGGGGCGTCAGGCGCCAGCGGCGATTGAAGAGGGAGCCATTGAACTTCACGAAACCGACACCCCTGTCGCCAACGCCGCTGCCGGCAGCGTGGCGGCCGTATATGCCGCCCAGGCATTCGAACAGGCACCGGAACTGCCCCGGCCCGCAGAGGCACCGCGGACTCCCGAGCATTACCACGGCCTGTTGACGTACGTGCTGGCGCAATCGCTCGCGCAGCAGAAGGCCCCCCTCTCCTACCGCGAATTGAGCCAGGCCATTATCCGCCGCTATCGGGCCGAGCGCGGCTCGCGCGGCCCGACTCCGTTCTTCGCGGGGGATCTCGATCGCGAAGTCCTGGGTGAGCGGACCTGGCCGCCGGGTTCGCAAATCTTTCTGGAAGTGCAGAAAGACGAGTATCGGATTACTGCCGGTTCGCTCCGGGGAGTGACGGCAGGAACAATTCTTTCCGTCCACTCTCCGCAGGAGGATGCAGAAGCCGGCGAAACTCTCGGCTACGTGCGAGTGGTCAACTCGACTCCGCTCGATGGGGTCGTGGAATCGTGTGACTACAGGGGAAGGGAAGCCATGCGTCTGGAGCCCGCGCATGCCGGCTCCGTCTGCAGGATCGTGATGCGCGATCTCGGCAATATGCGCGTGCGGGTCAGCATCCGCAAATCGGAAGAGGCACACGGCGCCAACGAGAGACTCGCGGCGGCGGTCTCGAAGCTCTCCGCAGAGATCGTCCCGCTCGTCGAGTGGGTTTCCGCAGAAGAGGATTCAGCGGGAGCGGACTGGCAACTTCAAGTCGTTTCCGCCGCCGAAGCAAGACGCGCGTATGCACTCACGCTGCCCGAGCCAACACTTCTGCTGGTGCAGGGAGACGCTGGAGCGATCGAACCGGAAACAGAGCCGTCGCCGGGCATCACTGCGCAGCCGGGAAGCGACCCGAAAGTTCTCGCGCGCTATGCGGTCAACAATGAGGAGGCACTTATGCAGGACCTCGAGCGCGATCTGCAGAAGATCTTCACCTGGCGAAATATCTGGCGCATTGCCGGCAATCTGGGAGACAGCAATTCGGCGTCCGAAAGCGACATTGAACTCGAAGTGCGGGCCCTGGGGGGAAGGGAATCCGGTGAGCCGCTGCGGAAGACGCACCTGCACGCGGGCCAGCGAATCGAAGTGCAGATTCGCAACGCCGGGCTGGATGACTATTGGGTCACGCTGCTGTTTCTGGACGCCCAGATGGGGATTCAGGAGTGGGTCTCCGGGGCAATCAGGAGCCAGTCGACGTTCCGCCCGTTGCGGGCCCGCATCAACGGCGAGCCGAGCGGCACCGAAGGAATCGTCCTCCTCGCCAGCCCCCTGCGAGTCCACAAAAACCAGCCCGATTTCAGCATCCTGCTGCAGGAACCGCTCGGGACCAAAGCGAGATCACGCAACTTCGTCTCGCCTCCTCCGGACACGCCCTTTGGCAATCTCCTGAAGGCCGCGGCGACAGGGAAAGGGGGCACACGCGGGCTCGAACTGGAGCACGAACAGAACCCGCTGGTACTCTCGTGGTCCTGGATCAGCGTGCCGACAGCGGCAACGGCTGACTGAATCATCTCCCCTGCAGCCAGTCCGGCGGGCGAGAATCACCTGTTGTGACCCGTTCTCCGAACCGCGATGCAGTCACCCGGAAGCGGACGTCGAGAATAACACCGCGGGAGTCAGTCAGCGGCGGGGAAGACCGCGGGGGAATTCGGTGACGGGAGGCTGCTGGGTGCGTGGAGCTTCAGCTTCTTCGGAAGTCTTCAGACCGCTGCTGCCGCGGAGCGCCCCGCCCACACCGAGCAGTTCCGGGTGCCGGGCGAGCTTGTCGGAAAGGATGCGCAGGTCCTGGGCGATCGGCTGCACGCTGCGGAGCAGGATGTCCAGCGAACTCGCGGAGCGGTTCAGATTGCGGTAGAGACTGGGATCGGAGACGAGCATCCGCAGCGATCCTTCCTCCGACGAGAGGAGCCGCGCGAACTGGTTCAACTCGGCGAGCAGCAGTTCCAGGTTCCCCGCACTGCCGTCGAGCTTGCTGACGATCGACTCGCTGTGCTTGGCCAGCGGCTGGGTGACGGCGTTCAGGTTTTTCAGATTGCTCTCGGCGGTCTCGACCGCCGAGCGGACGGCGACAATCGCCGCACGCGTATCGCGGATCATGGCCGGCAGCGCCGCCAGCGTCTCGCGGAGGTTCTGCTGGTTCTGCGGATCGCCGAGCAGCTGATTGGCGTGCCGCATCGTCAGGCTGAACTGATGCATCGACTCGGCGGCCTGTTCAATCACCTGGTCGAGTTGCCCGCGGTTCGTGTCCACCAGCTGATTCACATTGCGGGCGACCAGCGTCCACTCGCGGCTGGTCTCGGCGAAGGCGTCGAGCGTCATGCCGACCTTCGTCTCCAGCCGTTCGACAAGCCGCAGGGGATCGGCGGGCAGCGAGCCTTTCAGGCGCGTTCCCTGCTTGAGCAGTTCCGGACTTTGCCCGGCGGTGAACTCGATGGTCGCATCTCCGAGAAGCGATAGCGAAAGACGGGCCTGCGTGTCCTTGCGGAGCTGGTGCCGGCTGATGATCTCGACCAGAACGGTAACGCCCCCCTGCTCCTCGTCGAAGAAGACTTCGCGAACGCGACCGATCGTGATCCCGTTCTTCCGCACGGGAATTCCCGGCTGCACACCGGGGGCTTCATCGAAGTTGAGGACGACCGTGTACCGTGGCTCCCAGAGCCAGCGCATGTCGCCGAAGCGAAACACCAGGCCGCCCGCGAGCACGACCGTGATGATCACGAACAGCCCGACTCGAAATTGCAGTTTCGCATCCGACATAACGCATCCCTGCGAAAAGTTCCTCGTGTGCCCCGCTCCGGGGGACCGCCTCCTGCCGCGTCAGGCGACCGCCATCTCACGCAGCCGTTCGCCCGCCTCCCCGCGGACAAACTGCGCCACGCGCGGATCGGTCGAGGCAAACGCCTCGGCAGCGGTCCCCTCGAACACAATCTGCGGCTCGCCCGGCTTCAACCGGCTGATCGGATAGAACATGACAACCCGGTCCGCCACCTTCCGCACGGTGCTCATCTCGTGAGTGACCACCACACTCGTCACGGGCCGGCTGCGCCGCGTCTGCAGGATCAGCTCGTTGATGACGTCAATCATGATCGGGTCGAGCCCCGTCGTCGGCTCGTCGTAGAGCATGATTTCGGGGGTGAGCGCCAGCGCCCGCGCCAGTCCCACGCGCTTCTTCATTCCGCCGGAGAGTTCCGCGGGCTTCTTGGAGCAGACCGAACTGGGAAGGCCGACTTCATGCAGCCGGTCGAGAACGATCCGCTCGATTTCCGCATCGCTCATGCGGGTGTTCTGCCGCAGGCCGAAGGCAATGTTCTCGCGGACGTCCATGCTGTCGAACAGGGCCGCTCCCTGAAACAGGTATCCGAACCGCAGGCGGTCGCGCGTCATCTCGCGTTCGCTGCGGGCGCGGAGCGAGCGGCCGTCGAGCAGCACGTCCCCCTGCGAAGGATTGAGCAGCCCGACCATCAGCTTCAGGGTGACGCTCTTGCCGCAACCGCTCTCGCCGATGAGCGCAAGCGTTTCGCCGCGACGGACCTTCAGATTGATATCGCGGAGCACGACCTGCGCGCCGAACTGGCGATGCACGCCGCGAAGCTCGATGATCGTATCGTCCTGGGCAGGTAAGTCACTCATGAGCGGTGTCCGTGTCCCCTGTTTTTCGCGCTGTTTCTCAACCTGTGTTCCCGGCGGCTCGTGACAGTCTCCCTCCGGTGCGCCCGGTGAGACGGCGATCGCTCAGCCGGCAAAGGGGATGCCCAGGGGGGGCATCCAGAGTGTTCCAAAGTTCATCAGCATCGAACGCAGCATCAGTTCGATGAGGGCGTAGAAAAGCCCGACGAAGAGGTCGAGCACCAGAATCGTGACGAACGACCAGACGAAGGCTTCGGTCGCTGCGCGTCCGACTCCCTCGGCACCGGCGTCGCAATGAAAGCCGCGATGACACCCGATGATCGCGATCGCGGCACCAAAAAAGACGCTCTTGAAGATGCCATTGAAGATGTCGTAAACGCTCACGTAGTTCACCGAGTGCGTCCAGTAGTGATAGCTGTGCACTCCGAGAATCTGCGTGCTGAAGAACCAGCCGCCGCAGAGCCCCGCGATGTCGGCGACCACTGTCAGCAGCGGAATCAGCAGGAAGCAGGCGAGAAAGCGGGGGACCACGAGATAGTGAATCGGGTCGGCCCCGAGCATCCGCAGCGCATCAATCTGTTCGGTGACGCGCATCGTGCCGATCTCGGCGGCCATCGCACTCCCCACGCGGCCGGCGAGCATGGTCGCGGCCAGCGTCGGCCCCAGTTCGCAGAACAGAGCCATATTGATGACCGAGCCGATCGTCGACTCGAAGTGCATCATCTTCAGCTGTTCGTACGTCTGAACGGCCAGAACCATCCCGATGAACGTCCCGGTGATCACCACCACCGAGATGCTGCGGACGCCGATCTGATACATGTTCGGCAGGAGCACGCTGCGGCGAATCGGGCGCAGCAGAAGCCAGCGCAGCATGTGCAGACCGAACAGCGCCATATCTCCGATGAGCTGTACGGCGTGAATCGTCAGTCGCCCCAGCGTCTGGATCAGATCCTCGCGCGGAGCGGAGGTCGGCACCGTCGCCATGTTCTGGATTCCCTTCCCTGAACGGCCACACTCCTTCGGCGTCGGCTCCGAAGCAGCGGTCCCCCCTGCCCGGAAACGGCGGCCGGTCTCCAACCGGCACGTGTCGGAAGGGTACCCGATTCCGTCTCCCGGATCGAGTCCATTTGCCCAGTCGACGGATTTTGCTGGCGAGGGAGAGAAGATAGAGAAAACAGAAGTGCGTCGCGGCAGCCGATTTCGGCGAGTCAGGGCGCAGCAGTCAGACGACGGGCTCCTGCTGCATTCGCAGCGACGACGACGGACGCGGGCTTATTCGTGCCGCAGAGCTTCGATCGGGTCGAGGCGGGCCGCTGCACGGGCCGGATAGAGACCGAAGACGATCCCCACGCCAACCGAAATCCCGAATGCGAGGGGAAGACTCCAGATGGCGACCTGCGGCTGCATCTTCGCGAAGATGCCGTAGATCTCCGAGCCGTCTCCCGACCCCTCGAGAATGAAGTTCAGCGTCACGTACTGAATCGCCGAGAAGGCAAACGGAGTCAGCAACCCGAGAATGATCCCCAGCAGCCCCCCGGTCCCCGCGAGCACAATGGTCTCGGTGAGGAACTGCTGCGTGATGTCGAGCTGGCGTGCGCCCAAAGCGCGGCGGATACCGATCTCCCGTGTACGCTCGGTGACGGTCGCCAGCATGATGTTCATGATGCCGATACCGCCGACCACAAGGCTGATCGCCGCGATCGAGCCGAGCACGACATTAAAGATCTGCCGGAGCTGCTCGGCCTGCCGGAGCAGCTCGAGCGGCACCACGACCGCATAATCCTTGTTCCCGTGATACATCGCGAGTGTGCCGCGAATGACTTCGGCGGTCGGGATGATCTGTTCGCGATCGCTGACACGGAAGGTGATCTGGTTCAGTTCGACGTGCTCGGCACTGAAGGCCCCCGAGCGGAAGGTATACACGGCATCGCCGATGCGCGTGCGGAGGGTGTTGATCGGGATGTACAGGTCCTTGTTGAAGTCCTGTCCGGCGAGGCTGCCTCCGATCGCCGCCGAGGCCGTCCGCTCCGCCGTCACGCCGATGATGTTGTACGGAATCCCCCCGACCTGGACCCGTTTCCCGACCGGATTCTCCAGGGGGAAGAGTGTTTCCGCGACTTCGTGCGCGAGGACCGCGACGTTCGCCAGCGATTCCTGATCGCGGTCGGTGATGAACCGTCCCTGGCGGAGCTTGAGATGATTCACCTGCTGGTACTCGGCGGTGCAGCCGACCAGCCGGATATTCATCGAGCGATGCAGGTAACGGGCTTCCTTGTCCAGCTCGCGGATGGGGATCGCACTCGAGATCGTGGGGACGGTCTCAATCAGCCTCTGGAAATCGGAACGGAGCAGACCGTAGCGCAAAGCCGAGAATCGGCTGCCGGACGAACTGCTGCTGGAGGATTCCTCGACCGGCTTGACGCTGCGAACGATGATGTTGTTCGCCCCGAGTTCAACGACCTGCTGTTGTGCCTGGCGGCTGGCCCCTTCGCCGATCGCCAGCATGGCGATGACCGAGAACACGCCGAACACGATGCCCAGCATCGTCAGCCCCGAGCGAAGTTTGTGCAGCATCAGGCTCTTGAGGCCGAGCTGAATCGTTCGATAGAGGCGTGAGAAGGACATGCGTGCTGACCGTAATCGGGTGTCAATCGGGTTGTATGGCTCAGAGCCGGTTCATTGCGCGAGCGGCACATCGTGCCCGCTCATCCGCCTGTTCCCATCGGTTGCGGGGGCGGTTGCGTCTGGGAATAGTCTGCCTATCCGCGGAACAGACCTTCGCCGGCGACCTTTCCGTCTTTCATGTAGATTTGCCGCTTGGCCCGCAGGGCGATGTCGTTTTCGTGGGTGACCATGATGATCGTCCGCCCTTCGCTGTTCAGCGATTCGAGCATCTGCATGATCTCCTCGCCGGTTGCCGAGTCCAGGTTTCCGGTAGGCTCGTCGGCGAGAATGATCTGCGGGTCGTTGACGAGGGCCCGCGCAATCGCGACGCGCTGCTGCTGACCGCCGGAGAGCTGAAACGGCCGGTGGTCCAGCCGCTCGGCCAGTCCGACCTTGAGCGCGAGGTCGATGCAGCGCTGGCGATCGGCGGCGGAAATCGGCGGATAACCGGGGCGGTAATGCAGCGGGACTTCAATGTTTTCCAGCACCGTATACTGCGGAATCAGGTTATACGACTGGAAAATGAACCCGAGCATCTGGTTGCGGATCTGGGACAGTTCGTCGTCATTCAACTTGGCGACGTCGTGCCCGCCGAGGATGTACTGACCAGACGTCGGACGGTCGAGCGCGCCCAGGAGGTTCAGGAGCGTACTCTTCCCGCTCCCGGACGTTCCCATGATCGCCACGAAGTCCCCGATGGGAAATTCGAGATCGACGCCGCGCAGGGCGTTCACGACGACAGGCCCGAGATCGTACTGTTTCTTGAGGTCGATGACCTTAGCGGCAAGTTTCATCGGCGTGCGGTATCACTCACTTCCGTCGCTGCCGGGCCACCGGCCGCTCCGGGACGTCCGAACTGCTGCATGCCGCTCTTCCATTCGTCGGCGTCGATCGACTGGTCTCCATTGGCGTCGAGAGTTCCAAAGCGTCCCTGCAGCCGTTCCGGGAGCTCATCCAGCGTCAGCTTGCCGTCGCTGTTCGCGTCCAGCCGCTGGAAGAAGGCCATCGGATCTCCGCCCGGACCTCGTCCCGGTCCGCGCCCTTCCTGCGGCCCGCCCTCGGGAGGCTGTGGTCCGCCGGCGGGCGGCGCTTCGCCGGGGCCCTTCTGCCCTGGTCCCGGCGGCACAGCCGAGTTCTCGGCCGCGCCCGGCGTGCCCGTTGATACGGCCTGTTCCGTCGAGTCGGCGGAGTCGGAATCATTCTGCAGAGCGCTCTCTTCCAGCGCGAGCACCTGATCCGAGACTGCGGAGCGCGGGTTGAGAATGACCTTCTCCCCTTCCTTCAGCTCGCTGCCATCCTCGAGAATCTGCAGCATGATGTCGTTCGTCCGGCCGATCCGCACCTTGCGCAGCTGCGGCTGACCGTCGACGACCGCGAAGACATAATGCTGGCCTCCTACCTCCAGCGCCGACTGGACGGGAACCTGCAGGGCTGACGAAATCCGGTCCACTTCGATCTCGACCTCGGCGGTCAGACCGGGCTTGAGCTGCTTCAACTTCTCGACCGGATCGGTCAGGCGAATCACCGCCGCGTATTCCTTCAGATCACGATTCGGCCAGCTTCCGGACAGAGGGACCGACGAGACCGAATCGACAACCCCGTTAAAGACCTCCCCCGGACTGGCATCGACGCGAACATAGGCGCGGAGCCCCGTGCGGAGCATGCCGATCCGGGATTCGTGAATCCGGCTGTTCACCTGCATCTTCGAGTAATCGGGCAGGTTGATGATCGCCTGCCGCTCGCGAACCTGCGTCCCTTCTTCAATCACCGCTTCCTGATTGCCGCGGCGATCGCTCATATTCGCGTACACGACTTCGCCGGCCTGCGGGGCGCGGATCGTACAGGCAGCAATCTGGGCGCGAAGTTTTTCCATCTTCGCCCGCTCGACCTCAGCCGTCAGCTTGCAGGCCGAGACATTGGCTTCCGCCTGGGCCAGTGCCGCGTCCGCCTTTCGCTTGGTCCGTTCGAGCTCGCGCTTGAACTCGACCGCGTTCGCTTCCTTCTCGGCGACCTGCCGCTGATAGGTGAAGTCTTCCAGCACCCGCATCTTCTGCAGGGCGACATCGAGTGCGATCTGCGCCTTCTTCACCGCAATGCGATCGGCCTCAAGCTCCGTCTGGCTGACGTAGCCTTTCTTGCTCAACCGCCGCGAGAATTCTTCTTTGTCGCGAGCGCGGGTCAGGTCCTCTTCCGCGAGCTTGATCTCCCCCTCGATCAGGCTTTTCTCCTGGACGTACTGGCCCTCCTTGTACATCTTGAGGTCCAGCTCGGCGAGCGTCAGCTGGAGATCCGCCGCGGCGATATCGCTTTCGTTCTGCGTCTTCTGAATCGCCAGCGTCTCGATCGCCTGCTTCAACGCGGCTTCCGCCTGCTCGAGAACGATCTGCTGCTGGATCTCCTGATTCCGCAGGGATGATGAATCCAGCTCCACCAGGACCTGGCCGGCATAGGCGGCCGTCCCTTCCGGGACAATGCTGATGATCGTCGTCGAACCCTCGACCTTGCTGACCAGCGTCACGTTCGAGGCACTATCCAGACTGCCGCGCTCGGTGATCTTGATTTCCAGCGGCCCACGGCGCACGACCTCGGTCAGATAATTGGTGCGTGCTTTGCGAGACATGGGCACCTTGCCGTTCACCACGGCCAGTCCCACGGCCCCTAATCCAACGAACAGAAGCACGACCCAGAGGATCGTTGAGATCTGGCCGCGTCGGCGGGGCGTTCGGGATAACTGGCGGGGAGGATTCGTTCGATGCATCGGCGGGCTCCGGGGTGCGAAGCGCTTGGGGGGAGGCAGGAAACGCAGCCGGTGGATGCACTTCAGACGCGGGAGGGTTGGCGGGGAGTGCGTTCTGATAGTAATCGTCGTACCACAAGCCACGTTCGTCGATCTGCATTATACCCATATCGCGGTGGATGTTAAGACGGTTCGTCTCATAATTCACCCAATCCTCGATCAGCCCGTTCTGTGCCTGGAGAACCGCGTTCAGGGCGTTCAACAGGTTCAGACCCTGGCTGCCGCGGGCCCGCGTCTGCCCGGCCTGCAAGGGCGCAACTGCCTGCTCGCTCGCCTGATCGAGCTGCAACGCCGCCAGCCGCACCGCCTGCCGCGAAATCTCGAAGCTCTGCCGCAAGGCGGTCAGCTGCCGCCATGCCTGGCGGATCGAAATCTTCACTTCGTCCTCGAACGCCATGTAGTTACGGCGTTCCCGCTGGTAGTTGATCAGTGCCGCCCGGTAGGCGTTCCGCTCCAGCACCTGATCGAGCGGCGCGGTGAACGACACCCCCGCCCGGAAGCTGCTTTCCGCCCCGCGGAAGTCGAGTGGATTGTTGTTCCCCGCCCCCACCGAACGTGTGGCAATGTCTCCTTCCACACGAATGTCGAGAGCCGCCTGCAGCGCATTCGCCGCCACTTCCATCTTCCGGCGGGCATCCATCACCAGTGCACGGGCGTTCATCAAATCGACGCGATTCTCCAGCCCGATGCGGACGGCGTCATCGATCGGCAGGTCAAACTCGTTGAGCGTGATCAGCTCGGTCCGCAGACCAATCTGAATCACCGAGAGGCTGCGGGCAATCCGCAGATACTCTTCGCGGAGTTCCCGGATCATCGGGACCGCACCGTCGCGAACCCGCAGCGGAACCTGCTCCTGCGATACGGCCGCCTGGATCTCGGCCAGCACCGCGTCGGCTTCGGCGAGCTTGCCGCTCTCGTACTCGAACAGTTGCCGATCCCGCTCGACGTTCGCCACGGTCTGGCTTCGCTGCTGCGGATCCGTGAGCGACTCCATGCGCTTGTCCCAGTTCGCGGCCAGGCGGCGGAAATCTTCCTCGATGACCTCCACGCCGTTGCGGTTCAGCTGCTCGCGGAGAATCCGCAGTTCGCGGACGACATTGCGAAGCGCCGGCAATGAAGGATTTTCGTCGGGCAGCTGCGCGGTCAGCGTGACAAAGTCCGTGAAAGCGCGCTGAATCGCCGCGATTCGCGGATCGATCAACTGGAACGGCCTCAGCAGGCTCACATCCAGCGTGATCTTCATGTCGGGAGGAAGCCCCAACTGCAACTTATAGCGGTCGAAGCTGTCCTGAAAGGCACGTTCCGCCTGGAGCAGGCCCCCCTGCGAGTTGGCGAGACGCGTTTCCAATTGGGTCACGTCGAGAGTGACAGTTTCCGACTCCGACCGCTGATACAGGTCGCGTACGGCGGTCTGATAGGCCGGCTCGTCACTGAGGGCCAGCAAGGCCCGGAACTGCTCCTCGGTCATCGATCCCCGCCAGAACAGCCGCTGGTCGTCCGCGTCGAACCGGACCTGCGGCGCCAGTTCCTGCGGAAACGCGACACCTTCGGGAAGCTGCGGGAGGGGTGCGGAAATCTCATCCGGACGTTCCGCGGAAAGCGCGCGGAGGCGCTCCACCTGATCGACCAGTTCCGCAATGTTGTTCTGCTGGTTCAGAATTGCCTGCCGTTGCCGCAGCAGACCGAAGTACGCACCGGCATTCGCTCCCCCTCCGGAGACCGTCGACACAAAGAACTCCTGCCGGAAGCGCGCAAAATCCCGTGCCGCATAAAGCACGTTGCGCTCGGCCTGAGTGAGTCCTTCGAGCGCGATCTTCCGCCCCGCGCCCAGCAGCAACGGCTGCACGAGCGAGTACGACAGCACGCTCGCCGTGCTCGACTGATTTCCCCCCGAGAAGAGCCAGAGGGTGTTGTTCGCCATTTCGACAATCCACTGCCCGCCGGTCGGCAACAGGCGGCTGATGCCGAAACGGTTCGACATCGACAGCGAATCTTCGACGCCCGGAACGTTCTCGTAAGTCAGATCGGTCGAGGGCTCGCCGCCGAATCCCAGATAGCGGACATTGAAACGGAACCGCTCGAACGTCAGCGCCAGGGCCGTGAGATACAGGTTCTCCAGCTGCGTCTGGTACTCGCGGCTATGGATGTAGGAGAGCTCGACAGCCTGCGCGAGCGTCAGTCCCTCGATCGCGGGCGGTCCCTGCTCGCCGAGTTGCCAGGGCGCGAGGCCGTACGGCTCCAGCCAGTGGGGATTCTCGATGCTGATCGCATCGCCGAAGTCGTGCCAGGCCTTGTAGCCCCGCATCCCGTAGACACAGTGCATGTACTCGTGGGCGGCGGGATCGTCCGGAGGCAGCGGCGGACAGTCCGGGTCGTACGGATCGAAAAACCGGCTGCGCGGATCGGCCTGCAGATCCAGCCGCGGTGTCGACCAGCGCGGGTCGGTGGTCTTCTGGCCGAGGATGTGATAGGTGTTCTTGTCGGCGTTGCGCCGCCAGAACTGCCGCGAACAACCGATGCCGTTGATCAGCACCAGCAGACAGGCTGTGGCCAACAGAAGCCGCCGACGGAAGCGTTCCGCCGGGTCAGTCTTCCCCGGGGAAGTACCGGCGGGCCGGGAACGATGCGCGGGCGCTTTCCCGGAAATGGCGGTGGAAGACAGGACTTTCCTCGCGTTCCCCTGAGGGCGCGATGAGACACGGACATATCGAGCGCGCATGCGCATACGGCTGCTCCGCCAACGGATCACGGGATGAACGAACCCGGGTGGGCGGCGAACCTTTCGAATGTTCGCCGTTCCGGAATCGTCGCTCCGCTCGAACCACACGACGGCAGCGGTCCATAGCACGCAACAGACGCGAGACTCGCCTGATGGGAATTTCGCGATATGCGCGATCTTCCCGGCCATGCCGAAGGTGACGGTCGGGACGATTCTTCCTTGAAGTACAAGGTTGATCGTACCTGTTCCGCCTCAGACTTAAGCCTTTCCGCACATCCGGGAAAGTGGCGCAAAAGCGGGGAAGAGTGCGCAAACTCTCCGGCCACAACTCTGCTTTACGGCGATCTTCCGCCGGGATTTCCGACCGGCGAACCGCATTGGAAACCGCAACTCACGCGTTGCCGGGAAGGGATTCCTTCAGTGTATCCACAAGGGCCTCAGCAGTGCCAAGATTGGTCGCCAGGGGGACATCATGCACGTCACAGACCCGCAGCAGGGCGGAGACATCCGGTTCGTGCGGCTGCGCGGTCAGCGGATCGCGGAAGAAGATGACCGCCTTGACCTGCCCCGTGGCGACGCGGCCGCCGATGATCAGGTCTCCCCCGTTCGGACCGTGGGCCACGCGTTCGACATTCAGGCCGAGCTCCGCGTTCAGCCGGCCCCCCGTGCTGCCGGTCGCCACGAGCGGCACGCTGCGGAAGAAATCGAGATGCCGCCGCACGAACTCGACAAGACGCGTCTTCTTCTGATCGTGTGCAATCAGCGCGATCATCTGGCCGGCACTCCCGGGTGGGTGTCACTTCTTCAGTGCGTCACATTCAGAGTGTCACATTCTCGACGGTTGGATAAACCGCCTGTTGAGACGCATCTTACCCTGCCGGCCCGCTGCATTCGAGACGGGAAAAAACAAAGAGACCGCGAGAGCGGCGCAGGCTTCAGCCCGTCTCAACCGTCTGAAAAGTCGTTCGCTCCAGCGGCAATTCACGCGTGGCGATTCACGCGGCGGCCGTGCGGCCTTCCCCCGTTGATTCGTCGGGATTCGCGGCATCAGGCGACGATACGGGGATCGGCCCCAGTCGCCGATCGACGAGCAGGCGGGCGAGAATGCTGCCGATCGATTCGACATTCTCAAGGGGAGACGTTTCGTTCCGCTCGTCACGGTGTAAAGACAATGTTGAAGTCGCAATCATGGGAACCTCGCGGTGGGCACTCTCGCTGCAAAACTCAGGGGTTTCAGGGCTTCCACTCTTCAAGAGTAGCACATACTGAACATTTGTCAACTTCCCGGTGATCAATCGACTCCGCCCCGACGAGCGGCTGCAATTCAACGCCGGGCCTCGAGACCGCATAGAATAGAAGCGAGGTGTCCTTTCGGCAGAGTTCATTTGCGACGATACACAGGACGACACGCAGGAGATTTCTCATGCTGCCTCGATTTCAGCATCTTCTCGTCCCCACCGATTTCACGGAGAAGAACCAGCCTGCTCTCGACATTGCCTTCGAGATCGCCACGCTCAATCGGGCGCGAACGACGCTGCTGCACGTGATCGAGACGATCGATCACACAACCGATGACGAGCTGCGCGAGTTCTACGAACGGCTCGAACAACGGGCCGATACGGAGCTGGAGGCGTTGGCGCAGCGATTCGAGACCGCCAACCTGCCGGTCGACCGCAAGATCCGCTACGGACGCCGTACGGCGGAAATTGTGAGCTACGCTGCTGAACACGCGATCGACCTGATCGTGATGAAGTCTCATCCCCCCGATCCGGCCCGCCCCATGGAAAGCCTGAACACGATCAGCTATCAGGTTTCGCTGATCTGCAGCTGCCCGATCCTGCTGGTGAAGTGAAGCCGGAAAGAAGTCCCGGTTCGCCGTCAGACGGGTGCCCCCGTGCCTGGGGCTTCCCGCTCTCCCCGGATCGCGTCTTTCAGCACTGGGACGCGGCGAGGAGAGCGGAAGGATCACGCCACTTTCTGGTAGCGGGGCATCGCCGCGGGGGCGAGCGAATCGGTTTCCGCGGCGAGTGCCTGCTGCAGCTTCCAGAGGAACTCCTCGTTCGTGGCGGCTTTTCCCAGGCGATCGGTGAGGCGCGTCATCGCTTCCACCGGATCGAGCGGACTCAGCGTCCGCCGCATCAACTGCACCAGCCGCAACTCCTCGGGATGCAGGAGCAGTTCCTCACGACGAGTGCCCGAGGCATTGATGTTGATGGCCGGCCAGACCCGGCGGTCGACGAGGCGTCGGTCGAGATAAACCTCCATGTTGCCGGTTCCCTTGAACTCCTCGAAGATCACCTGGTCCATCCGGCTGCCGGTATCGATGAGAGCGGTCGCCAGGATCGTCAGCGAACCTCCCTCTTCGACCTTCCGGGCCGAACCGAAGAACCGCTTCGGCGCATCGAGGGCGCCGACGCTGATGCCTCCGGTGAGCAGGCGTCCCGACTCACTGGCCTCGGTATTGTAGGCGCGGGCCAGCCGCGTCAGCGAGTCGAGCAGAATCACCACGTCGCGGCCTGTCTCGACAAGGCGTTTCGCCTTTTCGAGCGTAATCTCGGCGACCTGAACGTGCTCGGCGGCAGGACGATCGAACGTCGAAGCGATGACTTCGACAGCAGGTCCCGAGAGGCTCATCTGCATGTCGGTGACCTCTTCGGGCCGCTCATCGATCAGCAGGACGAAGAGCATGCACTCCGGATGATTTTCGAGAATCGCACGGGCGACGGCCTGCAGGAGCATTGTCTTCCCCGCGCGAGGCGGAGAGACAATCAGTCCGCGCTGACCTTTGCCGATCGGTGCGACGAGGTCGAGCACGCGGAGGCCGAGATCCTGCTGGCCGGCGGCCAGACGCAGCCGCTCGTTCGGGTGCAGCGACGTCAACTGGTCGAAATCGACCGGCTTCGGTGCGGCATCGGCCGGATGGCCGTTGATCGTGTGGATCTGCAGGAGTGCGGGACGATTCTCCGCGCCTTTCGGGGTCCGGGCCGTCCCTTCGATCACCATCCCCGTCCGGAGTTCGAACCGTCGGATCTGCGACGGAGAGACGTAGACGTCTTTTTCGGTCGGCAGATAGTTCGCAGCGGGCTGGCGGAGGAATCCAAATCCCCCCGGAGCGACATAGAGCGTCCCGGCGACTTTGAATTCCTGGGGTTTGTTGTTGACCTGAGGTTTGTGATTGAACGGTTTTGAGCGTCGTTTGATCTTACGCGACATGGTCGGTTCAGCCTCCTTCTGCGGGCGGCGATTTCGCGGGCGTGATGTTTGCTTGTTCGATGGGCTTCGTGGCGGGATGGTTGAGGGAGACATGGTGGGAAGCTCCTGAGGCAGTGCTTTCATGAAGAGAGGGGATACCTGGGAAAGAGTCATGTGCCGGCACCTCAGCGGTGCGCGTCGATGTAAAGAAAAGAAATGAAGGAAAAAGAAGTCTGCGGGAGAACGGAGAAACGCTGCTTGACACTCCGCGCAGGGCGAACCTATCTTGATCGCTGGTGACGCGCCGCAGCGTCTGCTCCGCGGTCGAAACCGCATCAGGCACAGCGTGTCCGGTGAAACTGCCGCAACGGAGGACTCGTGCAATGAGCCAGGCTGCTGCGAGCGACCGCAGTTCAGACATTCCGTTGCCGGCCAGCGATGAAGAGCTGCTCGTCCGTTACCGCGACGAAAACGATGTCGCGGCCTTCGAGGAACTGGTCCACCGCTTCGAGCGGGAACTCTATAATTACCTGTACCGATACCTCGGCGATGCCCATGCCGCCGAGGAGGTGTTCCAGGCCACGTTTCTGCAGTTGCACCAGAAGCGGCACCTTTTTCAGGCCGACCGGCGCCTGCGACCGTGGATCTACAACATGGCGACGAATCTGGCGATCGACTTTCTGCGGCGATCAGGCCGTCACCAGGCGGTCAGTCTCGATGCCCCGACGGGCGGAGACGAGGTCGACGCGAACCGGCTGATCGACCTGCTCGTCTCGGAAGCGGCGACGCCGCCGGTTGAGCTTGAAGAAAAGGAGCGCGAAGCGTGGATTCGACAAGCGGTCGAAGAGCTGCCGGAACACCTTCGCGTCGTGGTTCTCCTGGTATTCTTTCAGGGAATGAAATACAGCGAAGTCGCTGAAACGCTGGAAATTCCCATCGGGACGGTCAAGTCCCGTCTGCACTCGGCGATTGCCCGCCTCAGTGAGGCGTGGAATCGACGGGTTACGGCAGAGGAGTCGGCTGATAATGAACGATAAGGTGATTGGCTATCTCATCGGTGCTCTGGACGGCGATGAGCAGAATCAACTTGAACAGATGCTGGCTGCGGATGAGAAAGCTCGAGCGACACTCGATGCCGTCCGCCGCCGGCTGACCACCATCCACAGTTGCTGTTGCAACACCCTGCAGATTCCCTCGGATCTGGCGGTTCGCACCTGCTCGCGGGTTCGCGAGGTCACTTTAGGCGCCGTTGAAGGAAAGCAGGACGGCGGACATCCCGACTGCGACCTGCAGGAATCATAACACGCGGAGCAATACTTCCCTGCCGGGCAGATTCGCTGCGGGGGCTCGCGGACTCCTGAGGATCATTCTTGAGAAGCTTCGATCATCAGGGGCGCACACACTCTTACCGGGCACCGCAGGCCGGTGCCCGGCAAGTCGCGTGGCTGTTCCTCACCGGGTATTTCACAGGAAATTAGATCCCGGGGATGTCCAGCTCGGTCTCGGCGGCGATCGAACGCAAGCGATCGAGCGCCCGGATTTCGAGTTGGCGAATCCGTTCTTTCGTGACACCAAGCTGACGTCCGACCTGTTCGAGCGTCAACGGCTCGCTTCCTTCGTTCAGGCCGAAGCGAAGCGTCAGGATGTCGCGGTCACGTTCTCCCAGTTTGCTGAGAATCGTCGAGAGCGCTTCGCGCTGATGCCGATTCACCAGCTCCTGTTCGAACTGGTCCGTTCCCGTCGATGACGCACTGTCGAAGAACTCTTCCGTTCCGGTCTTGAACCGTTCGTTCTGGGCATGCTCGGCACCGATCGACCGGGTGAAGTTGTTCATGACCGCCCAGGTCGCATAGGTGGAGAGCTTGAATCCCTTCGTGTAATCGAACTTGTCGATCGCCCGCATCAGCGAGATGTTGCCGTCGCTGATGAGCTCGAAGAAATCGGCTCCCGAACGAATGTGCCGCTTGGCGATGGAGACGACCAGTCGCAGGTTGCTGCGGACCAGCAGATCGCGGACTTCCGCGGCCTGCTTCAGCAGCCTTTCGATTTCGTCGAGTGCCTTCGCCTTGCGAGACGTGATGTCCAGCTCGTCACGCAGACGGGCCGCACAGAACTTCAGATAGTTCATCTTGCGGAAGTAGTACACTTCCTGCTGCCGGGTGAGCAGCGGCATCTCATAGAGACTGGCGAGATACGGCGGCAACCCCGAAGGCAGCTTCACGCGCTCCTTCTTCTTCGAAGCCTCGGGCTCCGGACCGAGAATGACTTCCTCGGCCCCCGGCTCCTCGAACTCGGGGCTGTAGACGAACTCGATCGGCTCTTCGAGCAGCCGTTTCGCACGGACTTCCTCGACGATCTGCAGGATCGCCTCTTCGCTGCGGCCGTACTGACGCGCCAGGCGCTCGACCGGAACGCTGCGATGGTAGGCGTCGAAGATTTCCCCGCGTTGCTCGTTCGTCAGCGGAATCGATGCATTCGGAATGAGCGGCTGATCGGGGTTCTCCTGATCGTGTTTGCGGATCGTGTAACGGATCGCTTCGGGCGTCCGGCTGTAATTTTTACCAATCTGGCGTGTCACTTCGGCCAGCGAAGCGCCCGACTGGAGCAGTTGCCGCGCCTGGCGGATGACGTCTTCACGCTCGGCATCGGTCAGCTGACTGAACCGGCTGCCGCGCTCGACTTCCTCCGCATGCGCGGTCGCAAATCGATCGACCGACGACTGGAGGAAGGCCACGCGTTTGCGGTTGCCGAACCTGAGTCGACGGCTCACCAGACCCCGGCTGCGCCAGCGCTCGACCGTCTTCGTGGAGACGTTGAAGCGGCGGCTGACATCCTCGACCGTCAGCACCGGCTCCGTCATCTGCGCGACGTCGAGATCGGCTTCGTCCGAGAGATCCTCGACGAGCAGCCGCAAGTCGTGCAGCACATCGGCTCCGGAGAGCTTCAGATCGCGCGCACACCGTCCGTCTCCGGCGGTGATGCGTCGGCACAGTTCGTTGTATTCGTAATCTGCTTCCGGCTGAAGTTCGTGAAGCAGATCCTCGGCGCGCGTGATGACGTCGAGGAGCGACTCGGTGGAGGCATTTCGCAACTCCCGATCCTTCAGCTGCCGAATCGCAGGGCTTCGATATTGAGACATGATGGGATTCCGAGAAAGGTGGTCGCTGAAATTCATGAGTCGATGGCGTTAACTCTTCTACGTCGGAACCGCCGAAATTGTTCGCATGCTAACGAATTTTCTTGAGAAAAAGTCGCCGATTTTTTGAAAAATCCGTTCGGACATCGGCCAACGCATCAAGATGTACGCGAAAGCAGTGCCAACCGTTGACTGAAATGAGCAGTTGACAGACACTTTCTCAGGAATTTCCCGAGCACTCTCCCGGAAACCTCTTGAATCCCCCTCACAGCAATGCCCGCAGGCGCGGCGGCAAGATAGGGGCACTGGAGAAGGCCACGCGAACAGAGCCAGGAGCGTTCCCCTCCTGAGCCGCGGAGTTCATCTCCGCGGTCCGGGGGAAGATGTCCTGACGGGGACACGTTCGCGTCGACGGAAGACCCGGGCGGCTTCCACACCACCGCAGTGGGCTTCCGCGTCGTTCGCGGGCGGCCGGAGACGAGTTCGCCGTGCTCAGGGCCAGCCAGACTGCCCGGACAGGCCGGGCGGCTCAGGGAAGAGGGAGTCGCGCGATCACACCACGGGTAACGCGAGAACGTCGTGCCGCGCCGCACCGGGAGGCGCCACCCGCCGGGTAGACCATCGAACGCGCAGGTCCCGGTGGGACGCGGCTAGACTTCGCGCCCGATGCGTGCAACCCTTGAAGTTTCGGCAGTGTGTCCCGTCGAAACGGGGTGCTCCGCGGAGCGGCGGGAACGCTGGCTGCATTCCCGCAGGACGATTCGCGGAAACCGCCAGGCATCCTTGAGATAGCGCCGCAACAGTCGCCGCGGTTCCGTCCCGACACGGTGCAGCCATTCCAGCCCGGCGGACTGCATCCATCGCGGTGCCCGCGATTTCTCACCGGCGAGGAAGTCGATCGTCGCTCCCGCACAGAGCACGACCGAGGCGGAGATCGACGAACGATGCTGATGCACCCATAATTCCTGTTTGGGCGCCCCCAGGCCGACGACCAGCACATCGGGGCGGGTTTCGTTCACCCGCTCCACGATCCGGCGGTTCTCGTCCTCCCGCTTCTCAAAGCCCAGAGGGGGGCTGTCGGTCCCCACGACCTGCACGTGCGGCCAGCGTTGATGAATCTTCTCCGCGGCCCGCTCTCCCACACCGGGCCCGGCTCCGAGCAGGAACACCCGCAATGCCCCCCGGGCCGCCGCTGCGGTGAACAGTGCCGGGACCAGATCACTCCCCGCGACCCGCTCCGGGATGTCGACTCCCAGCCAGCGCGCGGCGACCACGACGGGAAACCCGTCGGCGACCACCAGCGACGCATCGGCATACGCCTCCTGCAAGCCGGCGTGCTCCTGATACATCACGACATGATCGACGTTGGGAGTCACGACATACCGGCAATCGAACCGGCCGGCATCCACCCATTCGAGGAGCCGGGCGGCGGCCTCGTCCATCGTCAGGGGGTCGATCTGCATTCCAAAGAGGGAAACGGCGTCGTGCATGGTCAGGTCATCCTCAGGAGTCGGGCCGATTGCCGCGGATGTCTCACGCTCCGCACCGCGCTCATCCAGAAGGGCGTCCGGGAGCGGGAGACACGAAAGTCTACCTTATTTCTCGCGCGACGCGCGAGACATTGACTCTCCACGGCGCGTGTTCGCTGAAAAGTCCGCGTACCATCCGCGGCGCGAACACGCACGTCGCACTCAGCCTGCCGGTCGCGCGCGTTGTGCGGATGTGGTGCCGGGAGCGCGTGTTGCCGGCGACATGTTGCGAGACTGCAGCGCATCGGCACTCCCGGCAGGCCTGGCCGCTGCCTTTCCGAGGCCGCACAACCGCTGCGGCCCGCCGTCGCGCGGCGATTTTCGCCCGCATAATCCGCACAACCGCACCAGTCGGTTCCGGTTGGCGAGAAGAGGCAAACCAGCACGGGGGATTTCGCGGGGAGTGCCTGACATTTGCGAGACCGGGCGTAGAGTTTCACCAAGCCGGCGTGGCTGGTGACTCCATCCGGCCCGGGAGAGCTCGATCTCCTGCCCGAACGAAACCGTTTGGCAGCATCGATCTCCCCATGCGAGAGCGAGCACCACAACTATGTCGAGATCCCCAGTCTCGGTTGCGTTTCTGCAGGACATTCCGCAAATCCTCGTTCGGAACAGGAAGACTTCCTGCAGGATTTTTGTCGGCACGATGGTGCTGGTGATCGTGGGAATCATGTTCAGTCCGCGAACCTATCATTCCGAAGCGAAGCTGTTCGTTCGCGTCGGCCGGGAGAGCGTCACGCTCGACCCGACGGCAACGACCGGGCAGACGATCTCCGTCTACGAATCGCGGGAAAACGAAATCAACTCGGTTCTCGAAGTCCTGCAGAGCCGGATCATCGCCGAGCGCGTGGTCGACGCCCTCAGCCCCGAAGTGATTCTCGCCATGCCCGCACCGAAGAACGCGGAGACACAGAAAGCCGCCGCGAATCCCGGGCGGCCGGTCAAGCACACGCGTCTGTTCGGACTCTCGGACCATATCAGCCTGCGCGAAAAGGCGATCCTCCGGCTGCAGGATGCGATCTCGGTCTGGAACAGCCGCAAGTCGAGCATCATCACGCTCACCTGCAAGTACGGCTCGCCGGAGCTGGCCCAGCGGATTCTGCAACAGATGGTCGACGAGTTCCGCGAGCAGCATCTCCGCATCAACCGGACGGAAGGTTCGCACGAGTTCTTCAGCAAGCAGACCGAACTTCTCCGCGAAGAACTGGAGAAGGCCAACGACGAATTGCGTCGGGCCAAGAACGAAATCGGTGTGATCTCGATCGAAGGGAAGCGGCAGCTTCTCCAGGAGAAGATCAGCATCATCGAGACCACCCGGTTGAACACCGAATCGGAAATCGCGTCGGCTGAAGCGGAAATCGCCTCGATCCGTGCCCGCATGGCAAACACCCCCGAGCGGCTGGTTACGCAGGAAGTCACCGGCGACTTCGCCACCAGTGCCGCCGACAGCACGCGGCGACAGCTGTACGACCTGCGGATTCGCGAGCAGGACCTGCTCACCCGCTACAAAGAGGTGCACCCGCTGGTGATTGCCGTGCGTCGGCAGATTACCGAGGCGGAAAAGATCCTCGCCGACGTCCCCAGCACGACGCAGCAGACCAGTTCGACGAATCCCGCCTATCAGCAGCTCGAACTGCGGCTGCATTCGGAAGAAACGCGGGCGGCCTCGCTCCGTGGCCGGGTGGCGACGCTCGGCGAACAGCAGGCTCGCCTGCAGGAACAGTTGAAGGCTCTCAACGGGCACGCCGTGCTGATCGAACAGCTCGAACGCCAGGTCGATCTGGCCCAGACCAACTACCGGGCCTATGCCGAGAAGCTCGAACAGGCCCGCATCAATCGGGCCCTCGAAGATCAGGAAATCTCGAACGTCAACGTCGTGCAGCCGGCAAGCTTCATCGCGAAGCCGATCGGTCCGAAGAAGTCGCTGATCTTCGCACTCGGACTGTTCGTCGCGACCTTCAGTGCCCTCGGCTTCCCGATCGGCCGCGAATACCTCGTGCGGCAGCTCCAGGCCGCCCGCGCGGCGATGCAGCCCGCGGCTCACGGCACCAGCACGATCAACGGTACCAACGGAGCCCACACCGTGAATGGGGGCAAGAGCGTGAATGGAAACTACGGACAGCATCATCAGAACGGGCAGCATGGCCCCTCTCCCCTGAGCCGCGTCTGACACGACCGGCCTGACGAGAGCAGACAACGCAGGACCACGACCACCCAGGCCAGCCGCCCCGTGGAACTCTCCGGTGCGGTTGGCTTGCCGGTCGATCGGCGTTCAGGACTGAAGAGACGCAACATGTCAGTAATGTGCGGCGAAACTTTGTCAGCAGGATTCGGCGTCCCGCACGACCTGCCGCGGGGCGATGGCCTGCGGAAGCGCCTGGGCGAGTGGAAACGGGCCGCCGTCGCACGGGCGACCGTACCGCTCAGCACCTGTTTCGGCAGCCTCCGGGAAGGAGTCTTCGGAATCCTGATGTATCACCGGATTACGCCGGTGATTCCCGGCGTCGCCGAGCCGACCTGGAATGTTCCGCCCGAGCGATTTCGCTCACAACTCGTGGGCTTGTTGAAGCGCGGCTTCGAGCCGTGGCCCCTGCGGGAAGTCCTCGATCATGCGAGACGCGGAATCCCCGTGCCGCGGTCGGCGTTCGTCGTGACCTTCGATGACGGATACGAGAACGTCTACACCGAGGCGTGGCCGATTCTCCGCGAGCTTTCGGTCCCCGCCACGATCTTCCTCGCAACGGCCTACCTCGACAGCCCGTCCCCCTTTCCCAGCGACGACTGGAGCGCGGCCGGTTCGTCCGCCGTTCCGGCCATTTCCTGGAAGCCGCTCAGCACGGCACATTGTCTTGAAATGCAGCAGGAAGGGCTGATCGAACTCGGCTGCCACACACATACTCACGCGGACTTTCGCAACCGTCCCGAGGCCCTGAAGGAGGACCTGCTGCACTCGCGGAGGATTCTCAAAAGCCGCTTTGGAATCTCGGAACCGACATTCGCGTTTCCGTACGGCACGAAACGGCTCGGGTTCTCAGGTCCCCTGCTTTCCGCGGCGGCGAAAGAAGCGGGAATGCAGTGCAGCCTCACCACGGAAGCCGAGCTCGTTCCCGCAGACAGCGACCCCTTCGACTGGGGCCGGTTGACGGCGGAAGCCAGCGATAGCGGCGCGACTCTCGCCGCCAAGCTGAACGGCTGGTACGGCCTCGCCCAGAAGGCGTGGGGCAAGGTACGTCGCCCCTTCTCCAGCCCCCATGCCCCCGATGGCTCGGCAATGCCGCTCGGCGATGAATCGCGAGTCCCGCAGCTGAATGCGGCCCGCGGTTCATGACCGGATCGCCGCCGCGTCGGAGACGCAGACGCGTCCAAAAAGGCGGTTCCCGCCGCTCCCCAATGATCCAGCGATTCTCCCGTACTCTCATCAAAGCCCATTCCTGATGTCTTCTTCGTCCAGTCTCACTTTCGCGCCTGAACTTCCCGGCGCGGCCGAGGAATCTGTCGGCCGACTCGGGTTCGTGCGGAGATTGACCGCGAATCCGACGGTCCGCAAGGGGCTGTTCTCGATCGTCGACCAGGGGATCGTGAGCGTGGCGAATCTGGCCACCAGCGTGATCATCGGCCGGCTGTGCACGAAATCCGAACTGGGCGTCTATGCCCTCGCGATGACGCTGGTGATGTTCGCGCGAGGCATTCAGGAACAGCTCCTCTCGGTTCCGTATATCGTCTACGCGAATCGCCGCAAGGGAGACGCGCTGGCCGCTTACACGGGAAGCACGCTCGTTCATCAGTGTCTGCTGACTGCGTTGATGCTGGGAGCGCTGGCGATTTTCGCGGTCGCTCTCGCTGCCGGCTGGGGCCCGGCGGACCTGCTGCCCACGGCTCTCGTACTGTTGGGAGCCGCGCCGCTGATTTTGCTTCGCGAGTATCTGCGTCAGGCTTCCTTTGCCCAGTTCCAGCAGGGAGCCGCGATTGCCCTCGATGCGACCTCATCGGCCATTCAACTCGGCGGCCTGGCGGTGCTCGGCTGGTATGGCTGGCTCAGCGTGCCGGCGGTGTATGCCGTGATGGCCGTCGCGTGCGGCATCAGCTGCTTTGGCTGGTTCCTCGCGCGTGTCCAGAAGTGGAAGGTCGAGTCGCGCGAGCTGCTGGCCGACTGGCGTGTGAACTGGACGCTGGGGAAGTGGGGACTCGCAAGTCAGCTCGTGGGGACCTCAACTCCCTTCCTGATTCCCTGGTGGCTGGCGCTGCTGCATGGCGAATCAGCAACCGGGGTAATGGCGGCCTGCACGACACTCGTCGGCCTCGCGAACATGTTCGTGATCGGGCTGGCGAATTTCCTCAGCCCGAAGGCGGCCCAGGCGTTCGCCGACAGCGGGGCACCGGGACTGAAGCACGTCCTGCGAAAGGCCTCGCTGGTCTTTGGCGTGACGCTCGGCGCGTTCTTCCTCGCGACACTCGTCGCCGGCGAATCGCTGCTGACCTTCGTCTATGGCCCCCAGTACGCGGGGACCGGCGCCATCATCTCGCTGCTCGCGCTGGGCATGCTCGTCAACGCGCTCGGGATCACCGCCGGCAATGGCCTCTGGGCGATGGAACGAGCGCGGGCCAACTTCGTCGCCGACACTTCCCTGCTCACCGTAACCGCACTTGGCGGTGCCGTGCTGATCGCCCCGTTCGGCGTTCCGGGGGCAGCCGCGGCCATGCTGCTGGGAACCGTCGCGGGGACGGTTATCCGCTGGCTGACACTCTGGCGGCATCTCGCGGAATTCGAATCTTCACCGGCCGTTTCCTGAAGCTGCACGACTCATGATTGCCGCAATGACATCCAGTTCGCCGGACGCGGGCACGAGAGCCATCGTGTGGTTCACGATTGCCGTGCTCGGCCTGTGCTTTCTCGTGACGGAGCACACCTACGATATCTCGCGGAGAGACGCCTACACCGTCACCGAAGAGGAGATGGAGGAACAGGCCGGCGGCGGCAACACCTCGCGGCGGATTGCGTTCCTGTGCATTGCCGCCCTCGGAGCGGCGTGCCTCGTCACTCCCACCCGGAAGGAATTTCCCCAGCCGAACCTGCTCGCGATTCTCCTGTTCGCGCTGCTGGGGTGGTGCGCGATCAGCGTCCTGTGGTCGATCGACGTCTCGATGACGATCCGGCGACTGATCGTGCTGGGCTGCTGTGCCGTGGGGGCTCTCGGTTTGTCGCGTCAGCTCACGCTCCGCGAGATGGCGTTCGTGGGCCTGGTGATTTCGACCGGCAGCCTCGTAATGGGCGTGGCCGTCGAACTCTCGCTGGGAACATTCCGTCCCTGGGCGGGCGATTATCGGTTCTCCGGAACGCTCCATCCGAACACGCAGGGGCTGTATCTGGCGACGATGTGTTTTTCGTCGTTCAGCCTGCTCCGCGCCGGCGCGAAGCCGAGGACTCTGCTCCTCGCCCTTTTCGGGGCGGGGTTCACGTTCCTGGTTCTGACGAAGTCCCGCACCTCGACGGCCGGCATGCTGGTCGGACTCGCCGCCATCGTGACGGTCGGGAAAGGGGGAGCCCTCAAGTGGATCACCGGGCTGCTCGGTACCTACAGTGCCGCGGTCGCGGCGCTGATTCTGCTGCTGGCGGGCGTTGATCTCGCGACCGAGCTGCGCGACATGGCGTTGATGGGGCGTGAAGAACAGGCCGAGTCGCTCACCGGCCGGGTTCCGATCTGGACCGAGCTCACCCCCTTTGCCTTGAAGCGGCCCTTTCTGGGATACGGCTACGACTCGTTCTGGACTCCGGAGCACATCGACATCGTGTCGAGCACCCTGCAGTGGGGCATTCGTGAGGCCCATTCAGGCTACTTCGATGCCGTGCTCAGCATCGGGCTGATCGGCGCGATGCTGGGCGTCGCCTGTGCACTGACCGGCCTCGCCACAGCTGCCGCGAGCTATCTGCGAACCGGTGCGCCGGGGTACGGCTTTGCCTTCGCGATGCTCGTCTTCGCCCTCATCAATGCCTTTACCGAATCGGGAATGACGATGCCGTTCTTCGGCACGTTTCTCATCGCGTCCGGGCTCTTTCATCTGGCGCTCGATGGCGGGCCGGAGGAAGAGCGCGGCACCCCCACATCACAAACCTGTCCCGGCGAAATCGCCTTTCGAGAACCGGTCGCGGCGTACTGACCAGCGGCTGCAGATCCAGCAATCGACACCGACCTGATATCGGCCCTGGCCCAGGCCGCCGTGAATGGAGACGAGACGTTTATGAGAATCGGCATACTTCCCGCACGGGAACTTACAGAGGAACACATTCTGCGGTGGGCGGAACTCCAGGAGCTGGATCCAGCGCTGGCGAGTCCGTACTTTCGCCCCGAATTCACACTCGCCGTCGCTTCCGTTCGCGAGGACGTCGAAGTCGCCCTGATTGAAGATCGGGGTGACCTGGTGGGATTCTTTCCCTATCAGCGCGGCGCCTGGAACATCGGCCGTCCGGTTGGCGGACGGCTCTCCGACTTTCACGGCGCGATTCTCGCTCCCGATGTGGAACTCGATGCCGGGCAGTTGATCCAGGCATGCGGACTGGCCGCCTGGGACTTCGATCATCTGCCCGTCACGCAGGATGCCTTCGCTGCCTATCAGCAGCCGACCGAAGGTTCGCAGTACCTCGACCTCTCGCAGGGCTTCGAGAGTTATCGAGAAGAGCGCCGCGCCGCCGGGACGTCGCAGGTCAAAGATGCCCTGAAAAAAGGGCGGCTTCTCGAACGGGATGTAGGGCCGCTGCGGCTGGTTCCCTACGAATCCGATCCCCGCGTCTTCGCACAGCTCCTCGAATGGAAGAGCGCCCAGTACCTCCGGACGGGATACACCAACGTCTTCGGTTTTGAATGGACCGTCGAGTTGCTGCGGCGCGTCGTCGCGGAGCCGTCGCCGGAGTTCCGCGGCGCGCTCTCGGCCCTTTATGCCGGCGATCATCTGGTTGCCGTGGACCTCGCATTGCATGCCGGCCCGATCCGGCATTCGTGGTTCCCGGCCTACGATCCCGAGTTCTCGCGATACAGTCCCGGCTGCGTGCTGCTGGTCGAGATCGCCCGCGCCGCCGAATCCCTGGGAATCCGCCGCATCGACCTTGGCAAGGGGGACGACACACGGAAGCGTTGCTTCGCGTCGGGCGTCATCCCCCTCGCGGAAGGCACCGTGGAGTGTCAGCCGCTCGCGCGTCTCCTCCGCGGCAGCTGGCGGCAGACGCGCGACTGGGTGCACTCATCTCCCTTCGTCGCCCCCGTGAAACTCGCGGCAAGCCTCGCCCGGCCGGTGCGCGAATGGTTCGAATTCCATTGAACCTGAAGCACGGGACAGCTCTACCGCCCGCGCGTCCGGGAGCTTCTCGATCAGCGCAGGCGGGGTTGATTTCGCGTCGATCCGCGGCTCACTTCGAAAGGCACGGTCAGGAATGATTCAAGCGAACACAGACAGGTCCGCCGCAAGTCCCTCTGACGTCGATGTGACGATCGTCGTCTGTACGTTCAACCGGTCCGGAATGCTGCGGGATGCCGTGCGGAGTCTGACAATGCTCGAGACGGCAGGCGCGTTTCGTTACGAAGTGCTTGTCGTCGACAACGCCTCAACCGACGACACGCAGCAGGTGGTTGCTGCGATTGCCGAAGCGTCGCCCGTTCCCGTGCGCCTCGCCTACCAGCCGCGAAAGGGAATCAGCCCGGCCCGCAACTGCGGCATCGAGGCAGCGTGCGGCGAATGGATCGCGTTCTTCGATGACGATCAGCTTGCCGATTCCCGCTGGCTGCTGGAACTGCGGGCCGCTGCCGCCGAGCAGAAGGTCCGCTCGGTCGGCGGTGCCGTCCGTCTGCTGGTCCCCCCCGGCAAGGAGAGCCCCCGGCATCCGTTTACGCAAATGCTGCTGGGTGCGTCCGTCGGCATGGATGCGCCGCGCGCGTACACCTGGAAGATCACCCCCGGCGCGGGGAACTGGATGATTCATCGGAGCGTGTTTGCCGAAGTCGGCGTCTTCGACGAGTCCCTGGGCCGCGCCGAGGATACGAATCTCTTCTGCCGCATGCAGGCCGCGGGCATCCATTCGTGGTACACGCCGCGGGCCATCATCGATCATGTCACGACGGCCGATCGGCTGGACGCCGCGTGGCTCCGTAACCGCGCCAGCCACCTGGGACATCAGGTGGCCGATCGGGAACGGGATGACTGGGGAGCGGTTCGTTTCCCCCTCGTGTGGGCAGCCAAGGCACTGCGGACGTTTGTCGTCATTCCGCTGAAGCTCGGCTGGGCACGACTGCGGGGAGATCACGACAGCGTCGTGGGCGAGCAGTGCCGCTTCGCCTTGAGTCTCTCCTATCTGAAGTCGGGGTTCCGCCATGTGGTGTCGCCCGCCGGCAAACCGAACAAGTTCACGCGACCGGGTGTTGACTCCGCTCCGGTCGCATCACAGGGGAAGACTTCAACCGGGAAGAATCTCACCGAGCAGTCGAACCTGATGGAAGTCGCTGCCCGCTGAGACTGGATGTTCAAGAGGTCTGTTGTGCAGAACCGGATTCACAACATGTGGAGATTTGGTCTGGCGCTGCTGGTGCTGGCGGGGGTGTTTGCTGCGCTCTCGCTGCCGGCGGGCCTGCTGACCGTGGTCTCGTTGGTGTGGGCCGAGGAAACCAGCAACGAACCCGGGCATCCGCAGCCCACGACGGCCGACGAACGTTACGCGACCGATCTCATCGAATACGCGGACGAGCATCGCCTGCACTGGAGTGCGTGGATCTATCATCCCGTCTGGCGGCCGCCGCTCGTGGATGAACTTCGACTCTCCAGCGATCGACCGAACCGGTTCGGCGAGATCGTGAAGTGGGGATTGAAACGTAATCCCGTGCGACGTGAGGCCCCGCTGACTCGACTGAAGGTGAGCGGAAATCAGCTTCTCGATGCTGACGGAAACCCGATTCTGCTGCGTGGTGTCGCCATCGCCGATCCGCATACGCTGAAACGCATCGACGATCTGTTCGATGAGCGTCTGTTTCAACGGCTGGCTGACGACTGGCAGGTGAACCTGATCCGTGTTCCGATTCACCCGGCGGTTTATGCGAAGCATCCGAACTACGTCCGCGAGTTTCTCGACCCGATTGTCGAGTGGGGACGTCGTCACCGTTTCTATATGCTACTCGACTGGCATGCGATCGGCGACCCGCGCACCGGGCGTTCGGAACGGCCCGATGTCATTGCCGACCTGGGTCTCGCACGCCGCGGACTGACGGAAATCGCGACCCGCTATCGAACCTTCGGCTGGGTGCTTTTCGGCACCTTCAATGAACCAACTTATATCGACTCGTGGAACGACTGGCGGCCGATCGCGACGGAGCTGATTGATACGGTTCGGGCTGTCCATCCTGACGCAGTCTGCACGGTCTCGGGTCTGGACTGGGGATACGACCTGCGGGGCGCGATTCGCCAGCCGATCCCGCGAGACAACCTGATCTACGAATGTCATCCGTACCCCTGGAAGGACCAGGCCTGGCGACGGTTCATACGAGAAATTGCGCGACATCATCCGGTGCTCCTCGGCGAGTGGGGCTTCGACGTGACGGGCGCCCGTCCCGGTCCCTAGGGCGGCTACAATAGAAAGTCTGGTTTTATGTCGAATGTACGCGTGGTCCAGGGTTGCAGTCTCACGCCCGAGGAATTCGAGGCGTGGTCGCTGTTGCAACAAAGCGAACCGGCGTTTGACAGCCCGTATTTTCGCCCCGAATTTACGCAGGCGGTCGCCGCTGTTCGCGATGACGTCCACGTTGCGATCCTCGAACAGGACGGAAGCCCTGTCGGCTTCTTTCCCTTCCAGCGCGGAAGCTGGGAAATCGGCCGTCCGATCGGCGGCCGGCTCTCCGATTTCCAGGGAGTCATCGTCCCCGGCGGAGTCGAATGGGATGCCGATGAACTGCTGCGGCGGGTAGGGCTGTCGGCCTGGGATTTCGATCACCTGATCGCCTCGCAACGTCCATTTCAGCCCTTTCACGAACGGACGATCGGTTCCCCCTATATCGACCTTTCGAACGGCTACGACGCCTGGCTTGCCGAACGACGGCAGGAGAAAAGCGAGACCGTCACACAGGCGTTGCGCAAGTCGCGGAAGATCGAACGCGAGATCGGCCCGATCCGTTGCGAGTTCCATGTTCCGGAGCGCGAGCTGCTCACCCTGTTGATGACCTGGAAGTCACAGCAGTACGCGAATTCGAAGCTGACGGATGTCTTCTCGTTTCCGTGGACGGTCGCGCTACTCGAACGAATTCTGACACAGCAGGATTCGCACTTCTCCGGGGCGCTGTCGGCGATGTACGCCGGCGATAAGCTCCTCGCCTTGCATTTTGGCATGGTGTCCGGCGGGGTGCTGCACTCCTGGTTTCCGGCTTACGATCGGGACTTCGCCCGGTATTCGCCGGGTCTCGTGATGTTTCTTGAGCTGGCAAAGACCGCCGCTGCTGCCGGGATTCGACGGATCGACCTGGGCAAGGGAACCGAGGACTACAAGCAGAGCCTGATGTCCGGGAGTATCGAGGTCGCCGAGGGTTCCGTCGTCTGTCAGCCCCTTCTTCGCACCTTCCGCCGGAGTTGGCGCCGGACCGGTGAGTGGGTCCGCGCGAATCCATTCCTTGAGGGGGGGCCGGTGAAGATGGTGCGCCAGGTTCGTGAGTGGCTCGAATTCCGTTGATGCGCCTCGTTCCAACTCGTCCGTACACCGCTTCAAGTCTTCGCAGCGTGCTGGGAGCCTTTCAGTCATGGTCGAAGTGTTCAACGGAATTCTGCTGGGATTGAGCCTGCTGATGGCCGCGCCAATTCTGGTCTTCTGCGGCGAATGTCTGCTGGCGCTCGGAACACGACGGCGAAAGCCGGAGTTAGAAGGGCCACGCCCCCGAGTGACGGTGCTGATCCCGGCCCACAACGAAGAACAGGTGATCGCGCACACCCTGCAAACGCTGCTCCCCTCGCTCTCGGAGCACGATTCGGTGCTGGTCGTTGCCGACAACTGCAGTGACAGCACCGCATGCATTGCCCGTGCGCACGGGGCGCAGGTGGTTGAACGTCACGATCCGGTTCATCGGGGCAAGGGCTATGCCCTGGATTTCGGCGTTCGTACGCTGGCAAGCGATCCTCCGGACGTCTTGCTGATCCTTGATGCCGACTGTGAAGCTGATCCACAGCTTGTGGAAATCCTCGGGCTGCGCGCACATGAACTGCAGCGCCCGGTTCAATCGCTCAACCTCAGCGAGCATCAGCAGAACGCCGGGGCGGTTCAGACGGTGGCGACGCTGGCATTCCGGTTCAAGAACCTGATCCGTCCGCTGGGGCTTTCGCGTCTGGGGGTTCCGTGCCACCTGACGGGAACGGGGATGGCGTTTCCCTGGGAGCTGATCTCCCGGGCCGACCTGGCCAACGGTCACCTGGTCGAAGACATGCAACTGGGGATCGACCTGACGATCAGCGGACAGGCTCCGGTCTTCTGTCCGGAGACGGGTGTGCGGAGCCGCTTCCCTCAGCACGATCATGCGTTTCAGACGCAACGGACCCGCTGGGAACATGGACATCTGCAAACCATCGTGACGCAGGTTCCCCGTCTGCTGACCGCGGCCCTGCGGAGTCGTCGCCTTTCGCTCGGCCTGATGGCGGTCGATCTCTGCATCCCGCCTCTTTCGCTGCTGGTGCTGGCGTGGATGCTGGCGACCAGCGGGGCGGTCGCTGCCTGGGCGCTGGGGGCTGCCCCGTTGCCCGCGCTGGTGCTGCTTGCCGCGGGTGCGTTTTTCGGTCTGACGATCATTCTCGGCTGGGGAGTCTTCTGCCGCGATGCGGTTCCATTGAAAGCGCTGTTGTCGCTGCCGGGTTACCTCGCCCGCAAGCTGCCGATCTACACTTCACTCCTCTGCGGCCGGCTCCAGACCGAGTGGGTTCGCACGGCCCGTGATCCGGTGTCTCCGGCAACATCGGTCCCCCCGGAGACAGCGAAGAATTCTCCCACGGGAACGCTCACGCCTTCACGCTGAACCGTCCCCCCTTCAAGAGCGACGCTGCGTTCTGCAATGCCCCCAGATGCGCGGGCAATTCGGAGGATCGCACCACGCCGCACGACCGACGGTTGTTCCGGCGGGCACTCGTTTCCGATTGCCTCCGAATCTCCGGAAAATCCGGCAGAACCAGTCGAACCTGGCGGAATCCTCGTGCCGGCTCGCGACGGCCAGGACTTCCGGATGCGCGGCCTCTGCCGGGCCGGGCGAGTTGAACGGCGCTGAATGTTCTCGTGCCGGGACTTCCCCCACGAACCGTCCCAAAGCCGTGCTAAGTTTCATCATGGCAGGCGTAAACGTGGGGCCAGTCTCTTGGGGAATGTCGTCGTGACCGCGGTTCTTACAGTGTGGGCGTCGTGGAGCGAATGGGCTCAACTTTCCGTCAGCGGCGGCTATCTGGTGGCCCTGGCCAGTATCTGCCTGCTGCAATACATCGTGCACACGTACCGCCTCTCGCAGTCGCAGAGTGAACGCGAGCAGCTTCGCCGTGCGACGGAGTCGTACCGCAGCGAAATGGCCGAACTCGAGACGGAACTCAACATGATCCAGCGCGACCGCACGCTGGTGAAGCTGGAAAACCAGATCCTCCGCGAGTTCGTCGCGGAAACCGAATGCGACCGCGCGCTCGCCCTGCTGCTCCGCCGCTATGTTTCCAGCACGCGCGACGACTTCGCCGCGTATCTTGCCTGCCGCGACGGCGAGTTCACGGTTACTCACAGCCGCGGGCTCTTTGCCTCCTGGGGATGGGAGAAGATCGCGGTCGATTCCCCGCTGCTCGAAGAACTCCGGAAAGGAGAGCCGGTCGTTCTGCAGGAGAGCGGCCTGTATTCCTCACGGCTTTTCGCATCGCTCCCGCCCGCCGACCGGCAACGGGTCTGCCAGCTGTTCCTTCTCGGGGTGATGGCCGGTGAGGATCTTCGCGGCATCTTCGTGACCACCGTACTGTTCCCGCAGGGGGCTCCCCGCGCCCAGCAGCTGGAACTTGCGTCGCGTCTGATGTCCAGCCTTGGAACAAGTCTGGAACGGCAGGAAGCCCTCCAACTGCATCAGCAGCAGCTTCGCGAGGCGAGCGATCAGCTCGAACTCCGTTTGATCTGCGATCGCCGGGCCGGCAACCCGACGCAGATGCTTCAGGAATGCCTGCAACGTGCGATGGACAAACTCGATGCGGAACGGGCCGCACTTTATCTCGCGACACCCCGGCGTCAGCTCCACGGTGGGCCGCTCGTGCAGTGCGGTGCCCCGCTCCCGCCGGGGGTTCGCGAACAGTGGTTGAGGCACGAAGAAACGCTCGCCGCGACCGCGATGAACTTCGATCAGCTCGAAGCCTATGACGCGACCGACCTCGCGCGGATTCGCATCGACAGCCTGATCGGCAGCGCGCTCGTCGTGCCCCTCTCCAGCCAGCAGCGTCCGCTCGGCCTGATCTGCTTCACGCGCCGCGGCCGGGAAGCTTTCGGTCCCGATCAGATGCAGCTTGCCGCGACACTCTCCGACCTGCTCAGCGGACAGATCCGGCAGGCGGTGGATCAGGCGGCGATCAAGCGGCAGGCACAAATCGACGCGTTGACTCAGCTCGCCAATCGCCGCACGTTCGACCAGCAGTTGTCCGCGGGCCTCGATGCCGCGCGGGAAGCGCAAAAGGAATGTTCGCTGGTGCTCCTCGATCTCGACCGTTTCAAGAGCATCAACGACACGCTGGGACATCCCGCCGGTGACCTCGTCCTGCGGCGAGCCGCGCACATCCTGCAGGAGGTGATTCGTCGGCAGGGACTCGACGAGGCCCTCTGCGCACGGTATGGCGGAGAGGAACTCGCCGTCCTGCTGCCGGGCACAGGACTTTCGCGAGCGACGCAGGTTGCCGAGGCAATCCGCCAGGAACTGGAAGCAACCCCCATCCGCTACCAGCAGCATTCGATTCGGGTGACGCTGAGCGGCGGAGTCGCCTGTGGCCCCCGGCATGGCGATCAACCGCACCTGCTCATCGCGAATGCGGATGCGGCGCTATATGAAGCCAAGTCCGCCGGACGCAATCAGATCATGCAGGCCGGCTCCGCCGCGGCGGTGTGCGGCACCTGCTGAGCCCTCTGAGCTCAGCAGTGCCCGGCACAAATCCACTTGTGTGACAGCCCCTCAATCCGAAATCGCCTGGACGATTCGAAGAGGAAGCCCGATTTACGACTTCGGGGGAGGCGGGTCGCCGAACGGCTTGCCGGCGGCCTTCATCTTCGCTTCGAACTGCTCGCGGACCGATTCCCAGGCGTGCTCCATCAGGGGCACGTGACAGCCCCCCTGCCCCTTGCACTCGTTCCGCCCCGCGGTATCGCCGCAGCCGCCAAGCCCCTTGCAGTCGTTCTCGCCGCCGCACTCGTGATGGCGAGCCGTCGCGCAATCGCCCCGGCCGGCACACTCGTTCGTGCCCGAGGCTCCCTTCCCTTTACAACTGTTCAAGCCGCGGCAGAGGTGGACCTCTTTCGCAGCCACTTCCGTCGAGCCATCGCCTGCACTCCCCGCGGCAGGTGCCGCAGTGGTGTCCGGCGGATTCTTCGACCCGCAACCGGCATTGGCACCAGCCACCAGACCACCAAAGGCTGCCACAGCCAGGCGGGTGAAATCACGTCGGTTCAGGGGTGACTCGCTCATGTTTTCCTCAGTCACAGGCACGCAGGGATCGGGGACGTTCCGTCTCCAACACGTTAACGAGACAGGCAGGGAGTGTCCACTCAGGGGAAACAGGCTGGAGACCGGAGACTGGAGACTGGAGTGACGAAACTCCGTCACTCCGATTTGCGGAGCAGGGCCTGATAGCCGCCGTCCGCGGGGCGGCCGGGAAGATGGTGCCGCTCCTCGACCAGTTGCAACGACGGATCTGCCGCGAGGATCTCGGCAACGACCTGTTCATTCTCTTCCGGCTCGATGCTGCAAGTGGAGTAGACCACCCGTCCGCCGGGACGCAACATTTCCACCGCGCGACGGAGGAGTCGCTTCTGCAACGCCGGCAGCTCGCGCAGGTCCGAGGGGGCGATCCGCCAGCGGGCTTCGGGCCGCTTTGCCAGCACGCCGGTATTCGAACACGGGACGTCCACGAGGGCGGCATCGAACGGTTCCGCCGGAAGATTGCTCAACTCGGCATCCAGCAGCAGTGGCTCGATGATCCCGATCCCGAGCCGCGACGCGACGTCGGTGACTCGCTTCAGCCGGTCGGCCCGAATATCGGCGGCAAGGATGTATCCGGTGTTCTGCATCAGCTCCGCGAGATGCGTCGTCTTCCCGCCGGGTGCGGAGCACAGGTCCAGCACGCGTTCGCCCGGTTGCGGAGCCAGCAGACGCGCCGCGTGCATGGCCGATTCGTCCTGAATCGTCAGCCGCCCCTCGGCAAAGCCCGGCAGATCATCGACCCGCACCGGTCCGGCGAGGCAAATCGATTCGGGGAGCGCCCCCGGTTCGGCTTCGATGCCGGCCGAACGCAACTCCGCCAGAGACTCCTCGCGGCTTCCCTGCAGGAGATTCACCCGCAGGAAAAATCGCGGCGGAGTGTTATACCAAAACCCGAGATGCAGAAGCTCTTCACGGTCGAACCGTGCCTGCCAGCGTTCGGACAGCCAACCGGGAAAGCTGAAGGCCTGCGCGAACCACTCCGCAAACTGCGAAGCAGGGTCAGCGAAAATCGGCTCCTTTGCCAGCCGGTATTTTCCCTCCTGCAAGGGGATCGCCCTGGGGCCGGGCTCCTCGGTCTGTTCGTCCGACAAAAGTCGTCCCACGCCGCGGAGCACGCCGTTCGCAAACCCCTTCCAGCGCGGCTCACCAAGCGCCTGGGCCAACTCGACGGTGGCGTGTACTGCAGCGTGAGGCGGAATCGACGTGAGGAAAACGAGCTGATAAGCTCCGAGCCGCAGGATCGTCCACAGATCCTCTTCGACCTGTGATGCCGGGCGCTTCACACACTGCCGCAGGAGCGCATCGAGCGTCGCCGCCCGCCGCACCACGCCGAACACCAGTTCGGTCGTCAGTCGCCGATCGGGAGGAGACAGGTCCGATGCTGCGAGCGCGGCCTCCAGCCGCCGAACGACGAAGCCGTCCTCCGCCTCGGCTTCCCGCAGCACCGCGAGGGCGAGTTCGCGGGCATTCCGCGGGCGGAACGAGCGCTCCGAACGAGCGTCCTGGCTCCGATCCGGCGGCCTCCGATTTCGGCGATCCTTCATGACGCTGTCGCGCACAGCCGCGCGAGATCCTCGAAATAGTGCGGATAGGTCTTGCCAGTGCAGGCGGGGTTGAGGATCGTCACGCCCGGCGAACGCAGGCCGGCGAGCGCGAAACTCATCGCCATGCGGTGATCGTCGTACGTTTCGATCTCCGCCGGATGCAGCGGTCCCGGATGCACGGTGAGTGCATCGGGTTCTTCGTCGACCTGCAGGCCGAGTCGCCGAAGCTCATTCGCCACCGCGCTGATCCGGTCGGTCTCCTTGTAGCGCATGTGGGCGACGTTGTGGATTCGCGTCGGCCCCTCGGCAAAGGCGGCGACAACAGCGAGCGTCTGCGCCGTGTCGCTGATCGCGTTCATATCGATCGTGATTCCCTTGAGCGGACGGCCGCGAACGGTGATCCCCTGATTGCCGAAGGTCACCTGACAGCCCATCTGTTCGAGCGCTTCGACAAACCGCACGTCCCCCTGCAGCGACCAGCGGTTGAGCCCCTCGACCGTCACTTCGCCGCCGGTAATGGCGGCGGCCGCGAAGAAGTAACTGGCGGCCGAAGCATCCGGCTCGATCTCGTAATCGTTCGCGCGATACGACTGCGGGACGATGCGATAGTGACCGGGAAACGCCGTGGTCACCTCGACGCCGAACTGCGCCATCACGCCGAGCGTCATGTCGACGTAGGGTTCGGAGACCAGCTCGCCACTGATCTGAATCTCCACCGGCTCTTTAGCCGCCGGGGCGGACATCAGCAGCGCGCTGAGAAACTGGCTGGAACGGCTGCCGGGCAGGCTTGCGGCCCCGCCGCGCAGAGGATGCCCCTCAACAAGCACCGGCGGACAGCCGTTCTCGTTCTCGCAGCGGACATCAGCACCGAGTTGCCGCAGCGCATCGACGAGATCGCCGATCGGACGTTCGCGCATCCGCGTGTTGCCGTCGAGGCGGTAGCGGCCGTTGCCGAGCGTGCAGAGGGCGGTCAGAAAGCGAATGCTCGTTCCACTGTTCTCCAGCCACAGTTCCGCCGTCGATCCGGGAACGACGCCACCGCATCCTTCGATATCGATGGTGTGGGCGGCACTGTCGTGCGCGACCTCGAGACCAAGCCGCCGCAGGCTCTCGATCATCACCTGCGTATCCTGGCTGTCGAGCACGCCGGAAAGCCGCGAGCGGCCGTCGGCCAGTGCCGCCACAATCAGCGCCCGATTGGTGAGGCTCTTGGATCCCGGAGGACGGATCTGGCCGCGCACCGGTCCCGTGACTGGCGAAATCGTGATCGAATTGGACATGGCTTTCGGTCGAGGATCAGGTTAGACGCGCGGTTCCGGTGGAAGGCAACATTCGCTCCGCTCAGCGGCGGAGCCGGCGAACCGTCTTGGGGAGCGGGCGTCAATCAACACATGTGCATTGGCTGCGTTGGCAGATGAGAGGGCGTCGCCCCAGCATACGAAAAACCGCATCAAGAAAAAACAGTGAATCGCCACGCGCCGCATAATCGTACCGGCAACCGGCGGCGACTTGCGGGACAACCGCGACGGCGATCGGCACCATTCCGGTGCAATCCGTTTCAACAGGTACAGCCCCTCACCGCGGAACCTCACGGGAAACCGCTCCCGCACATCCTGCCGAATTCACTCACACCTCTCGCCGCGCATGGCCGATACCCAGTGGTGACGTAGCGGCACAAAGCCCCCAGTTCACCCAGCCTCACTCCTGCGGGAATGCAGGCCCCGTGTGCGCGAGCCGGCCCTTCCCCGGATGCCGAACGCACGATCGTATGTAGGGAACGCGCCCCATGAACACTCGTGTCATTCTGCTCGCCGTGGCGACGGGGCTGTTCATCGCCACCTGGAAGGCGGCCGATCAACACTCGCCGACAGCCTCACAGACGGCCCGATCAGTATCGCCGTTGCGCTACCTGCTCGCTGGTCGCCAGCAGAATCCAGCCGCTCATCGTCGGGGTTCGCACGCACACGATGCCGAGACACCACTCTGGGCGCAGGTGACCGCCGCCGGTTCCGCCCGGGAACAACTTCCGCTGATCAGCCTGCGGTTGTTCACCGACTTGCCGGTTCCGCTGCCGCACGACATCCAACCGGGCGTCTACCGCGTCGTCAGCGATGACGGATACGTCAGCACGCTCATGATCGGCGCGCGAGACGTCGTCGCCGATGCGACCTCCACCAGCGAAAACGCGCTCTATCAGCGCGAAGTCGCGGGAGTGCGCTGGTTCTTCATCCGGCTGAACGGGACCGCTGCCGAACAGACTCCCCGCAGCAGCGGTCTGGTGACCGAAGGCAGGAGCAGCGACGATGCGGACGGACGAGGCGATGCGGCTCCGGCCTCTGAAACGGGCAACGAGGCTCCCGCGCAATCCGCCGGGCGCTACCGCACAAACCGCAAATTCGATTTCACCGGCTATCTGGGTGTCGATGCCCCCTCCGGCCGACGGCTCTCCAGGCTGCCCGTGACGCTCACCGCGGACGAGGCTGCGAGCGATGAAACACTCGCTGCGGAGTCGAATCTCACCGGTCTCCCCGTTTCCTCGCTGCTCAGCCTGATCCAGCAGCAGTTGGAAGACCTGAAGACGCTCGAGGGGTGGCCCGAGAACCTGCACGACTGGCGGGCACTCCTGCCGGAAGTTCCTGACATCACCAGCCTGGCCGACCGGATGCTGCGAACGTCGAACCCGGTCCGCTGAGAGCTGACGATTCAGCCCCTCGCGCGGCGATTCGATATCTCCCCCACGCGAAACCCGGTACAGGGGAAGACTCGGCTCTGCTTCAACCGACCGTCTCTTCCAAAGCAGCGGGAAGACCGGCTTCATAAGACGGATACCGCGGCGTCCACTGCAACTCGTCCCGCAACTTCCGATTCGAGCAGCGCTTGCCGAAATCCGACAGGGCGGACTCTTCGGGAGCGAACCGCGGTGGCGGAGCCCCCACCAGTTCCGCCAGCCGGGCGTAATACGCCTGCCGGACGACCGGCTCGTTGTCGCTCACCAGCCACGTCGAAGATGCCCCGCCGCGTTCCTCACAGGCGAGAACGGCCCGGACGGCGTCCTCCACGTGGATCAGGTTCAGAAAAGCCTGCGGATTGCCGCCGAGCGGCGTCCCCTGCCGGAGCCCCTCCACCCGTGACAGCAGACGCCCGGGACCATAGATTCCCGAGAGCCGCAACACATGCGCCTTTGCCGCGCCCGTCGAATCAGACGTACCTGAGTCGTCAGCCCGAGGCTCAAAAAATTTCCACACCGTCCGCTCGGCATCGAGACAGACGCAGCCGTTTTCGCGGGCGGGCATTGTGGGCGAAGTCTCATCAATCCATTCGCCCGCCGATTGACCGTAGACGCTCGTGCTGGAGATGTAGATCAACTGCCCGAACCTGCCCCGCATCTGCCGCAGCACGTTCTCAAGGCCATCGACATAGACCGTGCGCTGCGAATGTCCGCTGCGGCGATCGAGTCCCACCGCATACAGCAGCGTCTCGCATGCGGGAAGCGAGACGAGGGAAGCGGGTTCGGTGACGTCGCCACAGACCGTCCGCAGTCCCCGCTTCTCCAATTCGGCGGCACGTTCGGGAGACCGGGTCAGCGCGGTGACTTCGTGCCCTTCCGCGAGCCAGGCCCGCGCCACGCGAAGACCAAGGTAACCGCAACCGATAATCAACTTCCGCATCATCAAGCCGTTTCTGCTGCCGTCGCGGTGATCATCCCTCGCCCGGGTTCCGCAACCGTGGGTTTGCCGTCCCGCCCGGGGAGCAGGCTATTTCTTCATCCGGCGCGCCAGCGGAGGGTCGGCGGCAAGTGACTCCCGCACCGCGGACGCCAGACGTTCGAGAATCTCCGCCCCTGCGGGAACGACGCGCACGATCTCCACCGCGCGGCGGTCGATTGCCGCAAGGAGATTCTGAAGATGCGCGCGCATCGTCGCGAGGAACTCCGTCAGTTCCCCGGCGTCCAGATCATGCCGCAGCAACTGCGTCTCCGTCGAAGTCCGATTCCGGAGCAGCCGCGCGAGCGTGGTTCCCTGCGAGCGAAACAGGTAGCCTTCGACATACGCCTTTCGCAGGCGACCGGCGGCATCGAAATGATAGACCCGATCGGGGCCGAAATACAGCGACCGCCGCCCTTCCCGCCGCCATCCGACGACCAGCAGCGACTCCTCGCCCGGTAGTCGCAGCTCGGCCCGCGGCACGAGGGCCGTCGCCTCTGCCAGGAGATCTTCCCGATCTTCCTCGTGACGCGCCATGACTCCGATTCTCGCAGAAAGTGCGTCCCTGCACTCACAAGCGGCGGGCCGCAGCGGGACGCACGTCAGCCGCGCTGAAACTGAATTCCACCGCGACAACCATCCGTGACGATTAGAACGGGACTGCCCGGTTGGGAGCGTTCCGCTTCCGTCGAGCCTGATACACCCGCAGGTTCTTCTGCTTGTTTTCGAGAGACTTCACCCCCGCATCGGTGACACGCGTGTTCCGCAGGTAGAGGGTCTTCAGCCTGTCGAGCGACTGCAGCAGCACCATTCCGGTATCGCTCACCATCGTGTCATCGAGGCTGAGTTCCTCGATATTCGCGAGGCTGATCAACTGTGCCAATCCCATATCGGTGGTCCTGGTCTTCGACAGGTTCAGCACCCGCAGTCGATTCAGCCCCGACAAAGCCTCCAGTCCGGGGTCGCCGATTGCCGTGTCAGAGAGATCGAGCGTCGTCAGGTTCTTCAGATCGGCGAGGGGTGCCAGCGAGGCATCGGTCACCTGCGTCCCCGCAAGATCGAGAGATTCGAGTGTCTTGAGACGGGCAATCGCCTGCAACCCGGCATCGGACACCTGTGTGTTGGCCGCCAGCAGCGTCTGCAGACTGGTGAGCGACGCGAGGTGGGCAAAACCGGCATCGCTGATCGAACAACCGGAGATATCGAGGCTCCGCAGTTCCGTCAGCCCCGCAATGACCTGAAGCGCCGAATCGTCGATCTTCGTGTCGGATAAGTCGAGTTCGCGGAGTTGCGTCAGCCCCTTGAGCGACTGCACTCCCGCAGCGGTCAGTTTCGTGGAGGCCAGCGACAGCACCTTCAACTTTTTCAGCCCGCTGATCTCCGGCAGCACCGCATCGGTGATTTTCGTCTCGGTAAGCCAGAGCGATTCGAGATCGCTCAGCGTACCGATGCCCCGCAAATCGGCATCCGTAGCGTCGCAAAGCTCCAGGTCGATTTCGATGAGGGGCCCCTGGGGCTGATTGTTTCGAAAGGCGACCTCTCCATCGAGCCGCTTCACCCGCTTGACGATCTCGGCCCGTACACTGGCGTTATTTCCCTCTGCCGCCAGGAGTGGCACGCAACAGAGGATCCAGCACACCAGCCCCCCGACGAAACGCAACATGAGCACACTCCCCACAGCCAGCACCAGTGAAGCAAACGGGCGTTATCGAACGCTCCCGTCATCTTAGGCAGCTGTGGAGAGATCCCTCAAGGCAGGTTTGCCACAGCCACCCAAAATCCCCCAGATTCAAGTGAGGAGCCGCGATTCATGAAGACCGGGCATCGGCGGTGGCTCCTCGCCGTCGAAACGAAAATCGGGCGCTTCATCGTCCATGTCCGCAACCAGGGGATTGCGAAGCCCGGCAGGCTCGCCTTACGATGACCAGCCGAGTCCGGCGAGCGGTCCCTCCCCCGGAAACCGGCCGCTCGCATTCGTGTGGCTGGCGTTTCCTCGTTCCCCTCATTCTGGAAGGCCTCCCGTGATTTCACTGCGCTCGCTCTGCTGCTGTCTCCTGCTCGCCTCGGTTTCGTTCGCTGCCGTTCCCTCTCAGGCGGAGGAACGGCCACCCGCGTGGGCCGAGGCCCACACCCGGGGCCCTCTCTCGGCGGACGAAACGCGGGATCTGATGCGGCGTCTGCTCGACTTCGTCGTCGAACACCATCTCAAGCGCGATCCGAATTCCCCGCAGAAAGGGATGGTGTACGAGTACTGCAACATGACCCGGCTGGGGGAGCACGATCAGTTCGTGCAGGGGGAAGCGCTCGACACCATGCATGACGGAGCGTGGCTGGCCGCGGCTCTCGTCAATGCCGTCCGCGCCACCGGCGACAAGGCATTTCGCGACCTGCTGGTCGAATACCAGCTGCCGTTCTACTGCAAGATGCTCAACCACAGCGACACGCTGTTTACGAATGCTTACAACCACGCCCGCCCCGAGGCACAGAAAATCTGGACCAGTTCGAAAGAGTGGCTGTTGCAGGATGGCGAGAAAGGGTTCGTGCCGTACTTCTGGGACGACGGCGGATCGATCAGCCTCGAACGGGCAATTACGAAGAATCCGCTCGGCGCGTTCCCCTGCTACGACCAGTTTGTCATCGACAACGAGCCGAACCCGCAGTTTCGGCTCAAGGGGTATTCGCTCGGCTCATCAAATCACCTCGCGCAGGATCTCGGCGTGATGGTCCAGCAGGCGTGGCTGCTGCTCCGCGATTCGGACCATGAGAACGAACGCCAGCTTGCCCGGGAGATCGCGGACGCAGCCCGCCATCTGCACGAATGCCGGCTGCGGCATTTCGGTTACATTCCGATGTGCGTCGCCCCGACGGCGATGATCGATGGGAATGCCGAACTGATGAAGCGCGTTCCCGATCCGGCGGCGAAGGCGCTCTGGAATCCCGCGAATCACTACACGAAGGCGCTCTATGACTTCAATCCGGATCAACGCCACTCCGCCGCCGGTTTCGCCGATGACCAGCAATACCGCTATTACACCGGAATCGCCCGCGCCGGGGGAGAGGTGCCGCGGCCGCTGGCGTTCAAAACAATCTACGATGCCTGCACCGAACCGCTGCTCTACCGCTATTACAGCGACGATGCCCCGGTGCCGGCAGGCATCGGCCGTTTCGATCTGCATCCGTTTCAGTTTGTGAACGGCAAGTCGGCCGACTACCGTTCGGACCGCAAGGGGCCGTTTAATGGACCGCGGCCGATCGGCTCGCGCGTCGGACCACAGAACATGATCTGCTGCGGCTGGTCACTGCAGCTTCTTGACGCCTATCCCGGGATCTGGGAGGCGCGCTATGAAGAGGAGTTCCGCGATGATCTCCGCGTTCGCATCGTCGATCCGGTTGCGCAGACGGTCGATGCCTCCACGCTGAAGAAACAGGCGGCAGCGCTCAAACTGGCGGATGTTTCCCTCGAACTCGTCAGCACGCGCCACGCCATCCACATCAGCGGGAATACAGAAGCCGAAATGGCAACGATCACCGTCTACAGCCGTCCCGACAAAGGAGGTACGCATGCGGTCATCAACCTGAAAGCTGATGGAACCGCGCAGGCTGTGAACCAGGCGGGTGACGCGCTGCAACTGAGTGCGAACGTGAGCCGCGGGGAGCCAGGTTTCCGCTTCGAGCTGACGCTGCCCTACACCGTCAGCAAGGAGCAGGGACTCTGGGCGAACGGAATCGAGCACGGCCGCTATTCGATCGCCGTCGGTGAGACCTCGCGCAATCTCTACCTGGCCAGCGACGAAGCGCAGGTGCGTGCCTGGCTGGCGCACGAGCTCGGTGCCGGGCTCCGCACATGGGACGCGATGTTCCGGGAGCTCGGCTACATTCCGACCGGGCTCAAAGCCGGCGGGCAATGGCAAAACTTCTCCGACAACGGCGCTTATGCGCACCTGATCAGTGCCGGCGCACAGTGGCTGTTCGTCCTCGAGGGAAAGCGGGACTGGGAACAGCACCACGTCCCGGCGACACCCCGCGCACCGTGAGCGCGGCGGTCACTCCGGCGGAGATCAGAAAGCACAGCGACCATGCTCCCTGCCCTTTGGCAAAGGCAGGGAGCTGTCGTCGCGAAGTGCCGCAAGACTGACGTAAGGTCAGGGAAGACGGAGTCGCCGGTAACAGAGAAGCTGGCGATCCCGTTCCCGCGGTCCACTGCGCGGCAGCTGCGGCGGGTAGGCCAGCCGCGCTGCCGAGGAAAGCACGCTCGTCAGGCCGCCATAGCTTCCGCCGTGCCGGCCTCGCAGGCTCGTTCGTAAAGAGGCATAGTTTCGAAATCCATCCCGCAATCCGCAGAGCCAATGAACCAACAACATCGTGCAGGGTTCTCCTTCCCAGGGATGATGGGGGCGGGAACGATGGCCTCTGTCTTACCGCCCGGTCTTAAAGCCGCTTGGAAAGCCGCTTCGCCAGCCGCTCCAGTGCGGGACTGACATCCCGCGGCTCTAAATGAACATTGAGCAGGCTGAACGTATCCTGGTTCGCCAAAGCGGCGCGCAATGCCTGATCGAGGTCGCCTTCGGTATGGATTTCGAATCCCCAGCCCCCGCCGAGCAGGTCGGGAAGCCGGTGATACTGCCAGTTGGGGATGTCGTTGAACGGCCCTTCCTGCAGGAACCGTTCGGTCGTGTACCCCTTGTTGTTGAGAACGATCACAATCGGATTGAAACCGTGCCGTACTGCCGTCGAGAGTTCGAGGCAGGTCATCTGGAACGCCCCGTCCCCGACGAGAACGATCGGCCGCAGGTTCGGGTTGCCGAACTGGGCACCGATTGAAGCGGGGATCGCAAACCCCATCGAGGTGTAATAAGCGGGACTGAGAAACTCCGTCTGACGATAGATCGTGAGATCCGCCGCCCCGAACAGGCAGTCCCCCACGTCCGCCACGACGACCATGTTCTCCTCAAGCAATTCGTTGATGCGGGCAAACAGCCGCTGCACGGTCATCGGGGCATCGGGCTTGAGCTCGAAAACGCGGCCGTCCTCCTTCGCAGGCACAACCGAGGTCTGCCGCGGCGGCTTCAACTCGGACTTGAGAAGCCCCTTCACGAAATCGGCAAGCAGCACTTCGTGGAAGTGGTGATGGCTGATGCGCAGCTGTTCGCTCGTGCAGTAAATGCACTTCCCGGGATCGAGATGAGCGGTGTAGATCCCGAGATTGATGTCGGTCATGAAGGCCCCGAGGAGGATCACGCAGTCGCTTTCTTCCACATACCTGCGGACGTCCTCGCGTCCCATCGCTCCTTCGTAAACACCGAGATACAGCGGATGCTTTTCGCTGACGACCGACTTGCCGAGGAGGGTCGCGCACATGGGAATGCCCGCCTTCTCCGCGAGGCGAACGACTTCGTTCCCCAGGCCGAAGCGGTGCATTTCGACCCCGGCGATAATTACCGGCCGCTCGGCCGCATTGATCAGGTCGGTCGCCTCCGCGACCGCTTCGCGGAGCGCGTCCTTGTGGCTCTTCGGCTTCTCTTCGGACGGAACGTGCGGAAAGAGCGCCGTCGAATGGACCCGGTCGCGCGGGAGCTCGAGGTAAACGGGCCGCTTGTAGCGGTCGGCAGCCGCGAGCACGCGATCGATTTCGCGAAACGCCGTCAGTGGATCATCCAGCGAAGCCGAGGCGACGGTCAGCTTCTCGAACACCTCGCGCTGGGTATTGAAGTCGCGGACGCGATGATGCAGGAGCGGATCGTTTCGGCGTTCGGCAATCCCGGGCGCACCGCTGATGACAATCACCGGCGACTTCTCGGCATACGCCCCGGCGATCGAGTTACACAGGCTCAAGCCGCCGACGCAGTAGGTCACGCAGACAGCCCCGATCCCATGCACGCGCGCATAGCCATCGGCGGCGTAACCGGCACAATCTTCCCGCGTGGTCCCGATCACCTTGATCGGGCTTTCCTCCAGCATCGAATAAAACTGCAGGACGAAGTCTCCGGGAATCCCGAAGATGTGCTCGAGCCCGTAATCCTGCAGGCGTTGAATCAGGTATCCGCCGATCGTTTGCGGCGTGGTCTCCTTTTGGGTTGGCTTGGGCTGCGGCGCCTTCTTGACAGTCATGACACGCTCCTTCTGTGGGGGTGGGATGTTCTGCCTGGGTCAGGTTGCCCCCGTTCGCTTTGCCGCAATTGTCATCGGCGCTGCACACAGCGCAGCCTGCCGTACACCGTGGCAGTCCGAATGGACTCGCGGCAACGACGAGAACAACCGCTGAATTGTGAACCGTTGGGATGCGAACAACACTCACGGTCACCGGAGTGGCGACCGGTTCATCGGCTGCGTTCGCGAATGGAGTTGTGACTACGGCGGCGTTGATAACGGGATCCCGGCAGTTCCTGACGGACGAGACTCCGAACACACTCAAGCCTTCACATCGACGTGTTCCTGAGAATTCTGAAGCGTACACCCTGAGTCGTCAATACCGTCCCCCGTTTGAATTCCTCTCCCGGGTGAAGGTCCCCGTCCCCGCCCCGTGCTTTCCGGAGCCTTTCTCCAGACTCTCCTAAAGCATTATTGCATTGACTCTTACAAGCGAATCCCCCCGTCTTGACTGATGCTTTGCGCGTGGGCTTTTCAATCACCCACCCATGCGGGAAAATGGGGTGTGTTGAGACGTTCGGAATGGGGGCGTCTTTCCCGCCGGGCGCTTGCGGCATCTGTGCGCGCTCCGCGAACCGGGTCCGCAATTCGCAGCCGGCACAGGCGACCGGCACGAAGTTTCCAGAGAGGATTCCTCGCGGGAAAATCCCGCTGCGATGCGCGATTCGCGCCGCGAGTCATCCAAGACCTTCTCCGCAGGAGTTGTGGTGAGCAATTCGTACGATGCCCTTCTGATCGTTTCCTTCGGCGGCCCCGAGCGTCGGGAGGACGTCATCCCCTTTCTCGAAAACGTGCTCCGCGGGCGGAATGTGCCCCGCGAACGGATGCTCGAAGTCGCCGAGCACTACTATCACTTCGATGGTGTCAGCCCGATCAACGCCCAGATCCGGGAATTGATCGCGGCGCTTCGAACGGAACTCGACGCGCACGGCATCGACCTGCCGATCTACTGGGGCAATCGCAACTGGCACCCGCTGCTGCCGGACACCCTGCGGGAGATGCGCGAGGCAGGCATCCGCCGGGCACTCGCATTCGTCACCGCGGCGTACAGTTCGTATTCAAGCTGTCGCCAGTATCGCGAAAACATTGCCGCCGCGCGGCAGGAAGTCGGCGAGGGAGCTCCCGAGATCGACAAGCTGCGGGTGTTCTTTAATCATCCGCGCTTCATCGAGGCGAATGCCGATCGCGTGCGGAGTGCGTTGGCACAAATTCCCGCGGAGCGCCGCGACTCGACGCACCTGGCCTTCACCGCACACAGTATTCCGCAAAGCATGGCGGACACCAGCGACTACGAAGCACAACTGCGGGAAACCACGCGGTTCGTCGCTGAATCGCTCGGCATTCCGGAAGAGCGCCGGGCCCTCGTTTACCAGAGCCGCAGCGGCCGCCCGACCGATCCGTGGCTCGAACCGGACATCGCCGATCACCTGCGGGCATTACACGAGCGGCAGGTCCGCGACGTTGTGATCGTGCCGATCGGCTTCCTTTCGGATCACATGGAGGTATTGTTCGATCTCGATGTGGAGGCGAAAGAGGAGTGCGAAAAGCTCGGGCTGAATATGGTCCGTGCCGGGACAGTCGGAACGCATCCGGAGTTCGTCGCGATGATTCGCGAGTTGATCGAAGAACGCATCCATTCAGGTTCGGGGCGGGCCGCGATCGGCCAGTACGGACCGCGTGTGGATGTCTGCCCGGCGAGCTGCTGCCCTGCCCCCGCCCGTCGGCCGACGTAACGGGCCGAGCTGCGCGTCCGCTTCCGTTTGCCCGGTTCAGTTCGTCACGGTTGCCGCCGTGCAGGCGAATTCGAGCCGCGCGGTGGTCTTCCCGTTGGCGGTGACGTTGCCGTTGAGGAACCAGGCATTCGACAACGTTTCGGTCAGTTCGGCGGTGATGTCGACGGTCGTACCGGGGCGGACCATCTGCCGGAACTTAACGTTATTGATGCGGGTCACCACGGGCACCTGCCCTTCCGCCAGCGGGAACCGGCGGGCGATCAGGATCGCACCAGCCTGGAAGCACATTTCACACTGGATAACGCCGGGAAGGACAGGAAAGTCGGGATAATGCCCGCGGAACAGTTCCAGCTCTTCCGTCACCAGCTTGCGGGCCACAATCCGTGACTCGGTGATCTCGACGACTTCATCGATCCAGAGGAACGGATCGCGGTGCGGAATGAGCGCTTCGATCTCGGCACGACTCAGAGCAGACATTGGCTTCCCCAAAGGCGAGGGGATGCGCGCAGGTGCGGCAGTTTTCCAGCCGCCGCACGTGCGGTCATCCCTCTCTGGACGAGACGGTGGACAGGAATTTCTGCTCAGGCCATTGCCGGTGTGAGCAGCTTGTCCACGTCGTTCGCGACGATCACGCCGTAATTGACCGCCCCGAGCCAGCCGGACATGATGATTCCCACCGATCCGGCGTGATACAGGCCGTGGATCTGCTCGGGGAGTGTCTTGCTGACCTGCAAGCCTTCGAATTTCGTGCCAAACGAAGCGCCTTGTTGATGCAGCGTGTAGTGCTGGAAGGTCCGCGGAGTTGAAGCTTCGACATGATCGAGCTTCTCGCGAATGCCCGGCACGTATTGTTCGAGGCAGTCCAACGTCGTCTCGATCAGGTCCTGCTTCGAGGCCGCGTACTCCTCTTCCGACAGTTTGGCCCAGTCCTGGTAATGGGCATTCGTCGAGGAAACGATCAGGTAACGATCGCTGCCCGGACGGGTCTTCGGGTAGTAGAACGAAAAGGTGCGGCTGCTGATGTTGCGGCTGCACAGCGCCTCGGCATCGAAGCCCCGGTGCTCCGAATGGAACAGCAGGTCGCCGCAATCGTCGAAGCCGACGCCCGGCTTCAGGGCGACGTACACCTGGCAACTGCTGTTGTTCAGCCGCACGGCGCGGGTCTCTTCCACAAACTTCGGGTCGAAGTGCTCTTCGCCGACCAGGTTCAAAATGGTCGACTTCAGGTTGGCATTCGAGACGACCGCCCGGCAGCCGATGCGCTTCCCGTTGACCCAGACTGCCGACACCTTGCGATCGGGAGTCACCTCAATCTTCGACACGAGGCAGCGGATGCGCAGATCGACGCCGTTCTTCTCCATCTCGGCCTTCATCTGCGTGACGAGCCTGTCGGTTCCCCCTTCGAAGGTGAAGACCCCCTTGCTCATGAAGTTCGAGAAGACGATGCCGTAGGTGATCGCCGGGTCGTCGAGCGTCGAGCCGTTCGCGTAGGTGATCGGCTCCATCAGCAGGCGAACGACATCATCGCGGCCGGGAAAGAATTCCTCGAACAGCTGGCGGGTCGTCTTCGACTGGTCGTCGTAGAAGTTCATTCCCCGCGCGGTATCGAAGAAGTTCTGCACGACTTCGGGCGCGATGCCGAACCGTTCGATGAGCAGCCGCGTGAAGTCCTCGCGGTTGAAGGTGGTCCGCAGGGAGAACTGCGGATTCTCGAAGCGGATTCCCTTCAGCTGGACGATCGAATCGGCGATCTCCGGAGTCCAGTACTTGCGGCAACTCTTGATCATCCCGACGGGAAAGCCGTGCAGGGAGATATCGAAGATGTGGCCGCGGCGGCGCTTGAACCAGGTCGCCATGCCGCCGAGCTGATAGTGATGTTCGAGCAACAGCACCGAGTGTCCGGCGCGTGCGAGAATGTTCGCCGAAGTCAGACCGGCGAGTCCGCTGCCGATGACAATGACGTCGTAGAAATCGCGAGTACCTTGAAGAAAGTCGCGTGCCATTCGGTTCGCTGCACTCCGTCAGAACGTCAAACCGGGAGCGCGCCCCGGCCGCTGCTGGCAAAAGGACGCATTATAGGGGATTCCGAGTATCGAGCCAAGCAGCCGGACTGGATCCGACCTCTCCAACTCCTGCTCCGTCCGGGCCGTCCGCACCAGAGACGGCGGAGCCGATGCCCGGCCTGACTGCGGAAACGAAAGCACGGCGTGCTGACGCATCAGGCACGCCGTGCTGTTCCGTGACTGGTCCACTTGTTCCCGCGCACGGCAGAGCAGGATCTGATGGGGCGTCACCCCCACGTGCGGCCGTGTCAGTCGCGGGGAGCGACGCCCGAGGGCGAGACTACTCCTGAGAATCGCGGAGCTTCGCGAGCACCGAGTAATCTTCCAGAGTCGTCGTGTCGCCGACCTGTTCCTTGCCGGCGGCGATGTCCCGCAGCAGCCGTCGCATGATCTTGCCGCTGCGCGTCTTCGGCAACGCGTTCGTGAAGCGGATCATGTCGGGCGTGGCAATCGCACCGATGTGCTTGCGGACGTGGTCCTTCAACTCCTGCTTCAGCTCATCCCCGCCGTCAGCGACGCGGAGCGAAACGAAGCAGCAGATCCCTTCACCCTTCAGGTCGTGCGGGTAGCCGACAACCGCGGCTTCCGCGACGGCGGGATGCGAGACGAGCGAGCTTTCGATTTCCATCGTGCTGAGACGGTGACCGGCCACATTGAGCACGTCGTCGACGCGCCCCATGATCCAGTAGTAACCGTCCGAGTCGCGACGCGCCCCGTCACCGGCGAAGTAGCAGCCGGGGATCTCGCTGAAGTACGTCTGCACGAACCGTTCGTGATCGCCGTAAAGGGTCCGCAGCATCGACGGCCACGGCTGCCGCATCACCAGCAGACCACCAGCATTGTCGGGCAGGCTCTTGCCGTCCTTCGTCACGACGTCGGGGACGACGCCCGGAAGCGGCTTTGTACAGCTCCCCGGCTTCGTCGCGGTGACGCCCGGAAGCGGGCTCATCATGATCGCGCCGGTTTCGGTCTGCCACCAGGTATCGACGATCGGGCAGCGTTCCTGGCCGATGACGCGGTGATACCACATCCAGGCTTCGGGGTTGATCGGCTCGCCGACGCTTCCCAGCAGACGCAGCGACGTCAGATCGTGCTGATTCGGCCATTGGTCGCCCCAGCGGATAAACGCACGGATCGCCGTCGGTGCCGTGTAGAAAATGTTGACGCGATACTTCTCGATCAGCTCCCAGAACCGTCCCTCATCGGGCCAGTTGGGGGCGCCTTCGTACATGATTGTGGTGGCCCCGAGCGCCAGCGGGCCGTAGATGATGTAGCTGTGCCCGGTGACCCAGCCGATGTCGGCGGTACACCAGTAGGTATCTTCTTCCTTCAGGTCGAAGACCCACTTCGTGGTCATCATCGTCCCGAGCAGATACCCGGCGGTCGTGTGCAGAACCCCTTTAGGCTTGCCGGTGCTGCCGGAGGTATACAGCACAAACAGCGGGTGCTCGCTGTCGAGCTCGGCGGCATCGCAGTCGGCGGAAGCGTCCTGCATCAGGTCGTGCCACCAGTAGTCGCGGTCGGGAACCATGTTGACTTCGGTCCCGGTGCGGCGGACGACGACCACTTTCTCGATCGACGGAGACTTTTCGAGGCTCTCATCGACGGCCTTCTTCAGCGGCACTTCCTTGCCGCGACGCCAGCCGGCGTCAGCCGTGACGATCAGCTTCGATTGCGCGTCGTTGTTCCGCTCGGCGACGGCGTCGGCACTGAAGCCGCCGAAGATGATCGAGTGCGTCGCACCGATGCGGGCACAGGCGAGCATCGCGATCGCCAGCTCGGGAATCATCGGCATGTAGAGCGTGACGCGGTCGCCCGTCTTCACGCCGAGCTTCTTCAGCACGTTCGCGAACTTGCAGACTTCGCGGTGCAGATCCTGGTAGCGGAGCACGCGGGTATCGCCGGGCTCCCCTTCCCAGATGATGGCGGCCTTGTTCTTCCGCCACGAATCGAGATGCCGGTCGAGGCAGTTGTACGATGCGTTGATCTTGCCGCCGACGAACCATTTCGTGTCGGGCATCGTCCCTTCAAGCACGGTATCGTACTTGCGGAACCAGGTCAGGTTCTCCGCCTGTTCGCCCCAGAAGCCCGCGGGATCGTCTTTGGCCCGCTGCCACATCTGCTGATATTGTTCTTCGCTCTGGATGTGTGCCTGAGCGGAAAATTCACGAGGCGGAGGAAACTTGCGGTCTTCCTGCAGGACGCTCGTAATGCTATCGCCGGACCCTGTACTCATGAGCGCGTTCTCCTGAGTGTATCTCTCTGAAGTGATCAGCACGCCACGGACCGGCCCGACCACTGGCCGCCGGACGCGGACCGACTGTCCGCGTCGTCAGCGGAGTGCCCTGCGGCGCAATGCGGGATTCATCGCGCAGCGTATGATGCAGGCGTGCAGAGTGCAGTACGCAGAGCAAACATCGTCGGTTGGATGCGATCTTAGGCGGTCCAATCCGACCTGTCAACGAACGCGAAACCTTGCTTTCGTCCGTGACGCCACCGGCCCCCCGTCCGCTGCCACACCCCGGGCACGACCGGATCCTGCGCGAAAATCGCACCAGTTTCGCTGACCGTCAGACTCCCGTCATTCCTCTCGCGGCGGCTCCACCCTGTAGACGTGCAGATCTCCGAACCGCGGCTCTTCCGCGTACACCCGCCGGTAGCGTCCCGAATTTTCCTGCTCGATTTCCGCCGGACCGTAGGTCGGATGCTCTCCTTCGGCGAGGACGACGAAATCGATCCGCTGCCCGTCGAGCCATGCCTGCACGTCTGCCACCGGGGCTTTCGGCAGGATCAGGAAATCTCCGTTCGCGTAAAACCCGATCCGCCGCAGCGATTCGGGCCCGGCGATCGCCAGTCGATGCGTCGCCCCCTGCCGCAGGTGTTCACCCAGCCAGCGCTGATGCACTTTCTCGCTGTCGAGGCCGCTGAAGGCCTTGCCGACTGCCGCTCCGACGAGCAGGGTGATCGCGGCAAGCACCAGAATTCGCTGCCGCCGCGACTCTCCGCGTGCCGCGAACCAGTCCCGGCTCCGCTCGTACGTTTCGAGCATGCCGACCGCCGCCCAGGGGAAGACGAGCGGCATCAGGCAGAACAGGTACCGGCATTCAAGGACGTGCACCGTCGTCAGATAGAAGAAAAACATCCCCACCAGCAGGGCCGACTGAATCGCGAGCGGCAGGTCGCGGCTGCGTTTCCACCGCCGGCCTCCCCAGACCAGCCCGACGATCAGGAAGCCCACCAGGGGAATCTGAAATCCTTCCAGGCACTGCCGGACGAACTTCGCCACGAAAACGACTTCGCGATGATCGTCGCAGAGAATCAGCAGCCTCCGCAGCCGCTGCTGTTCCAGGTCGGGAACCCCGTTGACGTGAAAGACCGGCAGGGAGTTCGCCAGATCGCGGACATTGGCCGGCGGCGGGTTCCCGGCAGTTGCCTCAGCCGGTGAGGAGTTCTCTCCGGCTGTTTCGTTTTCCGGGGGAGAATTCCGCGTGGCCGCGCCTGCCTCGTGATGCTCCTCGTTGTCCGCCGCGATCGCGAGCAGACTCGAACCGAGTTGCAGCAAGCGATTTCCCCCGCGCCAGCCCTGATCGGCGGGAATGAATGTAAAGTTCAGGACCATGAGGACCAGCGGAAAGGTGGCCACGGCGACCGCACTTCCCACCGCCCCGCGACGCCAGCGGACGCGATCCACCTGATTCCGCGTCCCCAGCCACCACAATCCGGCGAGCAGGAAGACGGCGGCTCCTTCGATCCGGGTCAGCGTTGCCGCCGTCGCCAGCAGACCGCCCGCGAAAAATCGCCACCAGGACGCGCGCTGCACGGCTTCCCAGAGGAGCGCCACCGCCGAGAGCATCAACAGCCAGTAAAGCCCCTCGCGAAACACCTGCCCGCTGAGCCGCAGGAGTATCGGGTGAATCGCATACAGGCCCGCCGCAATCGCCGCCACCCGGCGGTCAAAGGCAGAGCGGCACCAGAAATAGAGCGGTACAACGGCCAGTGCCGCACTGACTCCGCAGACCAGCTGCCCCGCGGTCTCGTAGTCGATCCCGGTCCGCGCCACCATCGCGATCAGCAGCGGATACGGATTGAACAGGAACCAGTCGCCGACCGTCTGCAGCCACTGGCCGGTGTTGATCATCAGCGCGAGCCCGGCGTAATACGGGCCGTCGCGGTTGATCATCTCGGTCTTCCAGACGACAGCGAGTCGCAAGGCGAGGGATACCGCGACGATCAGCAGCACGATCGCCAGTTCCCGCCGGGACCAGGGATCGCTGTTCGGCAAGCTCCCGGTTGCGGAGCCTTGTGCCGTACGTTCCCCGGTCCAATCAAAGGGGCGGGGGAGCAAACTCGAATGCGGAACCATAGCGTGACCTGCGAGTCCATTCCACAGGGCCGAGGGGCCGTGCACATTGCCCCGGTCGGGTCGCAAAGCGGGAGAAATGTACTCCGAACCGAGGCATCCTCGAAAGGTCAATTTGCCCGCGCTCCGGCCCGCCGCCTTTCCTCTCCATCGCGTCTGGCGGGCTGCATCCTTTCTGAATCGTCCGGGAATCGGTAAGGCCGGCCCCCTCGACATGCGCACGTTATCCGCTTGTTTGTGATCCCTCGAAACGGCTATGATTGTACCGATTCCCCACGGATGCGGACACAGATTCCGCGGGCACAGACTCAGGGAGTGAGACTGGTTTCCGGCCGCACGATCGGCACACGGGACCAGAGGGAGGGCCAGGATGGTGTCGAACGTGCTGACCACAGTGACTGCTCCCGCGCGAGCGGCGGTCGCGTGCAAGCTCTGCGGTGAACCGGCGGAACATCTCTGCCGGACCGCGAACGCCACGGGAACCGTTCGCCAGCTTGACCACTTCCGCTGCCGGGGGTGCGGATTGGTCTTTATCGGCACTCCCCTCTCCGGTGACGATCTCGCCGATGCGTATGCCGCGGTCGATATGGACCGTTACTACCGCGAGATCGCTACCCGAACGGTGGAGAAGTACGCCACCAGCCTGAGCGACTTGCGGCGGGCCGGACTTACGGAGACTTCGCGGATTCTCGATGTCGGCACCGGCGATGCGAGTTTTCTGGCGTATCTCCGCGAAGCGGGCTTCCAGCAACTGACGGGCCAGGAAATCCCCGGCGACACTGCCGACCAGGCCGAAGCCGCCGGCTTCACGATCTATCGCGATTTCGGCTGCGAATCGATCCCCGCCAATTCGTTCGATGCGGCGACACTGCTCGACGTTTTCGAACACGTTCCCGATCCGCTCGAATTCGCCCGCGGCATCGCCCGCACCCTGCGGCCCGACGGCCTCTTCTACTGTCACACTCCCGCGGTGACCTGCCTCGATCGCTGGATGCACAGGGCACAGCGTCTTCCCGTCGCCCGCAAGATCGCCACGACCTGGCAGTCGGGGCGGACTTCGATCTTTCATCTGCAGAACTACACGCGCGGCGCACTGGAACTCGTGCTCCGCGAAGCGGGGTTTGTGGATGTCCGGGTGCAGTTCGTCAACGAGCTTTCCTGGCCGGTGGGAACATATGTTCGCGTCTACCTCTGCGAACATCGCGGATTGCCGCGACCGCTCGGGTGGCTGCTCACCCCCCTGCTCTTCCCGGTTCTGCGGAGCTCCCTCTTGAACGGCAACAAGGCGATTGTGACCGCCCGAAAGCCGGCGTAATTTTCGTATGCGGCTGCCGCCCGATGAGACGAGGACACGGATGAGCCTGACAACCCACCGGCACGCCCCCGACGTCAAGCGGCAACTCTACGACGCAAAGGAGTCCGCCTACTACGGACACGTGCGTCACGAACTCGTGGCGCTCGTTCCCGAGGGGAATCACAGGGTTCTTGAAATCGGCTGTGGAGAAGGGGGGACGCTGCACGCGCTCAAACGGGTCGGTAAAGCCCGAGAGATCTGCGGCATCGACATTGCCGCGACAGCGGTCGGACTCGACCGGTTTCTCATCGCGGACATCGAACGCGATCCGCTCCCCTTCGAAGCCGAGAGCTTCGATGTGATTCTCTGCGCTGATGTGCTCGAACACCTCGTCGATCCGTGGACGACGGTACGTACCCTCACAAAGCTGCTGCGCAAGGGAGGCTGGCTGGTCGTGAGCCTGCCGAACTTCCGGGAGATCCGGAACCTGTTCCAGATCGTCGTGCGGGGGGATTTTCGCTATGAAACCTCCGGCATTCGCGACCGCACCCATCTGCGGTTCTTCTGTCGACGCGGCATGCTCGGGCTGCTCGAACAGGCGGAACTTCACGTAACGGACGTCCGTCCGAATCTCTCGCCCAGGTGCCGGGTGGCGAACTGGCTTTCGCTGGGACTCGCCGAGCAGTTCCTGGCGGTGCAGTATCTCCTCGTCGCCCGCAAGCCCGAATAAAACGGAGCAGACTGCAGACCGGCGAGTGATCGCAGTTCGCATCGCCAGGAGGAACGGCCGGGAATTTACACGGGCAGTTTCTGGCCGCAGCCTTCGGCTTCGGCACGCTTCAGGAGTTCGGCGGCGAGAGCGACGTCTTCGATCGCGAGCCCGACCGACTTGAACAGGGTCACATCCTCGGGAGTTGCCCGGCCGGGAGTCCGGCTCGTGACGACGTCCGCCAGCTCGTGCATCAGCGGCCAGTCGATCGCCCCTTCTTCGAGCGCCTCGACAAAGTCGCCGGCTTCGAGCTTGCACTGCTCGATGCTGTCGCAGACGATCACATCGGCACGTTTGACCGTGGTCGCGTCGATTTCCGCCTTGTGGAGGAAATTCGAACCGATCACATTCAGGTGCGTTCCTTCATCGAGCACGCGGCCATCAAACAGGGGCGTGCGGCTGCTCGTCGCGCAGATGACGATGTCCTTCTCCGTCGCCGCGAGATCGGGGGTATGCACGGGGATGACGCGAGTGTTGCACCACTCCGACATCTCATCAGCAAATTTCAGCCGCCGTTCTTCATCGCGGCTGTACACTTCCACCGCTTCGATCTTCCGCACGGTGCAGACCGCTTTCAGTTGCGTGCGTGCCTGCTTGCCGGTGCCGAAGATGCCCACCACACGGGCATCGGGGCGGGCCATGAACTCTGTCGCAACGCCGCTCGCGGCACCGGTCCGCAACTGGCCGAGATAGTCCGCCTCGATCAGCCCGACCGGCGCGCCGTCGCTGAGGCGATAGACGGCGACATGAAAGCGCGCCCCCTGCGGCGTGGTGGTGTAACATTTCAAGCCCACCAGCCCGAGGTACTCCGCCGCCGCGGACATCGTGTGCAGCATCGTCTTGCCCGCCCGCGCGCGGGACCGGGGAACATTCATGGCCCCGCCGCTGCCCAGTTGACGGAACGCCTCCTCGATCACCTCGATGGCGGTTTCCATATCGAGCAGGTCGTGAACGTCGTCTTCCGTGAGATACAGCGCAGTCATGAGCTTCTCTCCGTCGGCGAAAAGGGAGTGGGAAGTCACGCGGCCCCTCCCGGCGGCAACACCCCGCTCCTGTGTGAAGTCTACCCTTAAGGGATCGGTTTGCGATACCGCGAACCAACAGTCGCACACAGCCAGGTGAACTTCCGCGGGAAGAATGAAGACCGCCCCGCTGCACGAGGCGTTCCAATCGCCTCCCCTCTTCTTCGCAGCCGTCGAACCTGTTCGAAAAATCGTCAGCCCCAGTGGATAGAATCCAGTGGATAGAATGAGAGAACAGCGTCACTGTCATCCCTTCAGTCATTGAACCTGGCCCGTTCCCGGGCGTGGTCTCGCAAATCGATGGACGAGCTCGAACAACAACCGGACTGCCCGCTGCCCGCACATTGCGGACCGTCTCCCGCACCGCCGGATTTACCGCCGCAGCGAGTGATCCTGCTGGGGGCCAGCAACCTTGCCCGTTCCGGGGGACGGGTGATTCATGCCCTCCGGACCTGTTGCGGCGGCCCGGTCGAGATCTTCGCGGCCCATGGTCATGGTCGCTCCTACGGCATACGAAGCCGGGTTCTGGTTCGCGAACTGCCGGGAATCCTCCAGTCCGGCCTGTGGAGGGCGCTAGATGAACACCCGCCGGCACCGACCGCAGCGCTCGTCACCGACATCGGGAACGACCTGCTCTACGAAATCCCCGTACCGACCATTGTCGACTGGATCGACGAGTGTCTCCGCCGGTTGGAAAGGCTGCAGGCTCGGACGGTGATGACGCTGCTGCCGCTCATGAACCTCGAATCACTTTCACCGGGCCGGTTCCGCTTCTTCCGCACGCTCTTTCATCCCCACTGCCGCCTCCCGTTCGAAGAGGTGATCGCGCGAGCGCACGAGTTGAATGCCCGCCTGATCCGCCTCGCGGAGGCCCGCGGAGTGTGCACCTTCGAACCACGGGCCGAGTGGTATGGAATCGATCCGATTCACCTCCGATACCGGTCGCAGGTCGCGGCATGGCGGCTGATCTTCTCCACCTGGGAGCTTCCGTCGGGCGCGGAAGCCACAGGCAGTCTCCACCGTCCTGGTTCGCTCACGGCCGTTCGCATCCGCGTCGCAGCGCCGGAGAAACGCTGGATCCTGGGCCGCGAGCGCTCGTGTCCGCAACCGGCACTCACCCTGCCCGACGGCACGACGGTTTCCCTTTATTAGTTCGCTTCCCGTTCGCTTCGGAACATTAGCGGCAGACGACCAGCCATTGCGTCCGAAAAGCAGGGACCGGCAAACAATCGCTCCCCCTCAAACGTAAGTATTAGTGGAATGGGATTCGCTGCGATGGCACGGCTGTCACACGGCGAGAGCATGCGGCAACGAACGCGAAGGTTTCTCCGCAGCGACACTCCAGGGAGGGTAGAATGCCGGGTGCGCTGTCCGGAGCTGCCGACCTGCCTCGATCCAAACTGTGGCGACAGCCGAGGGACGTCGTGGCGACCAATCCGCCGACGACCCGCTCCGATCGGGAAGGAACTCAGGGCCTCTTCTGCGTGAATCGGCCTGAGAATTCTGCTTCCCCGCAGCGGGTCGTCCTTTGTCATGAACACGGCCTTGAACACTGAGGGAGGGATTCAGCATGACCGATCCGGTGCTGAGACTGATCCTGAACCTGCTGTGGATGACGCTCGGGGGCGGTTTCGTGATCGCACTCGAATATCTGCTGGGTGGCCTGCTTGTCTGCCTGACGATCGTGGGGATTCCGTTCGGGATCCAGGCGTTCAAGCTGGGCTGGCTGTCACTCCTGCCGTTCGGCCGCGAGGTCGCGCAGCGTGATCCGTCGCCCGGGTGCCTGATCACGGGACTGAACATCGTGTGGCTCGTCGTGGCGGGAATCTGGATTGCGATTTCGCATCTGGTGCTGGCGTTCTGGTGCGCGATCACAATCATCGGGATTCCTTTCGCGCTGCAGCACCTGAAGCTCGCCCATCTCAGCCTGCTCCCCTTCGGAAAAGAGATCAACCTCATCGAGAGGCCGGTGCGGCAACAGGTCCGCGAAGTCGCACCAAAAACGTGGCGTCAGAGAATTTGAAGCGGTAAGATGCAGCGGCGCGGAGGACGGCTCCGCCACCCACTGTGCCGACAGATGGTCCGCCGTCGCACGTTCGTGCGGCGTTGTCGTGACCTCCCCTTCGAACTCTCAAGGAGTCCTGCGGATGTCGCTCGCCTTATGCCGCCTCCTGCGCCAGGGAACCGCCGTCGTGGCGGCCCTTTGCCTTCCGCTGATGGCGCTTGCCCAGATGCCTCCGGAAGAGACGGTGCGAACGCTCTCGGTCCCCGAAGGCTTCGAGATCCGGCTGTTCGCTTCCGAGCCGCTGATTTCGAATCCGATCGCGATGGATGTCGACACCTATGGCCGCGTCTGGGTGACGGAAGGGGTCAACTATCGCCGCAACGTCAACGATCCGCCGGACAACAGGATCAAGGTGCTTGAAGACACCGACGGCGACGGCGTCGCCGACAAGGTGACCGTCTTCACCAGCGATCTGAACGCGGCGATGGGAATCTGTGTCGCCGGCTCGAAAATCTACGTCCCCGAATCGCCGAACCTCTACGTCTACGAAGACAGGGACAACGACCTGAAGCCGGACGGCCCGCGAAAAATCCTGCTCACCGGGTTCGGCGGCAAGAACCACGATCACGGCGTTCACAGCCAGGTATTCGGGCCGGACCACAAACTCTACATGACCAACGGGGATACCGGTTACGACGTCACCGGCCCGGATGGCAAGAACATCAAGTTTCGCTGGGGGGCGATGATCCGCTGCGAAGCGGACGGCACGAACCTCGAAGATTTCGCGATCAACTTCCGCAACCCGTTCGAGCTCGCCGTCGATTCCTTCGGCAATGTCTGGTGCAGCGACAACGACAACGACGGCCTGAAGAGCGTCCGCATCTGCTGGATTCTTGAAGGAGGAAACTACGGCTGGTTCGGCGGCCCGGAAATGATCCGCAACCCCGATGGGAGTTTCGATCCGATCCATCACTGGCGGGCCGACAAGCCGGGGTTTGTCCCCTACACTCTGATCACCGGATTTGGTTCCCCCTGCGGCATGACCTTCTATGAAGGGGATGCGTTCGGGCCGAACTATCGCGGGCAAATCATCCACTGCGATGCCGGGCCGCGCGAAGTCCGCGTCTATCGCCCCGAGAAGCTGCCGGGCGTCGGCTATGCCGCTTCAATCGAGAATATCGTCACCGGCAGCGATGCCTACTTCCGCCCGGTCGATCCGTGCGTCGCTCCGGATGGTTCGCTCTACATCACCGACTGGTATGACGGCGGTGTCGGCGGTCACGCGTACAACGATCCCGAACGGGGCCGCATCTATCGACTCGTCCCGAAAGGCAAAACTCTCCAGAGGAAAGAGAAACCCGGACCGTACACAAACGATGCAGATGCAGTCGTCGCGCTCGGAAGCCCGAATCATGCGACGACGTTTCTGGCGCGCGAACGTCTGATCGCGAGCGGTGCGAAAGCGGTTCCCGCGTTGAAACCGCTCGTGGAGGGAAAAGACCGCATTCTCGCCGCGCGGGCGCTCTGGGTGCTCGACCGCATCGGCGGAGAGGGACGCGCGATCGTCACTGCTCAACTGCGGCACGAAGATCCCGCCGTTCGCGCGCTCGCCGTGCGGATTCTCCGCCGGCATGGCAGCGAGTATGAAGCGACGCTCCTCGCGCTGGCGGACGACCCGAACAGCGAAGTCCTGCGCGAAGTGCTGCTGGCGATTCCCGGCATGAAATCGGAGCGTGCTCTGCAGACGCTGCTGCGGCTGTATGACCGTTACGACGGCAGCGACCGCTATCTCCTCGAAACGCTGGCGATTGCGTCCCGCGGGCGCGAGGCGGAAGTCTTCAAACAGCTGATCGACCGCCCCGAAGTCGAGGTCACGCCGCGCCTCGTCAACCTTGTGCGGATTCTCCGGCCTGAAGATGCGACGGCTTATCTCAGCGGCCGGCTTGCGGAGCAGAACATCCCCCTGGCTTCGCAGCAGGCGTTGCTGACGGCCCTCTCCTCGGTCGCCACTCCGGAAGCCGGCACGAGCATCGTCCGTCTGCTGGCAGGCGATGCGCCGGTGGAAATCAAACGGCTGGCTCTCGCGGCACTGCGACAGAATCTCGAAGGCCCCTGGAGCAGCCTCCGGAAGGACGAGACGCTGAAAACGGGAGTCGCCGCGGCACTCGAAATCCCGGAACTGACCACCGACGCCCTCGCCGTCATTGGGACGGCGGGACTCGGAGAGTTTGCTCCCCAGATCGTGCGGGTTCTCGACAACGGACAGACGCCGGAAGCAACCCGTCTGGCCGCGATCGGGGTTGCCGGCCGACTCGCACTCGCGGAGACCGCGACAGCGTTGGCGAAACAACTCCAGTCGCAGCAGCCGGCGATCCGCGAGGCGGCGGTCGCGGCGCTGGTGGCCACGCGCGAGCCGCGAACGCTCACGGCGGTGCTGAGCGGTAACGAGTACCCGCCCGCGATTCGTCAACAGGTGGCGGATGTTCTCGGCCGCTCGAGCGACGGGGCCGTGCTCCTGTTGCGTCTGCTCGACACGGAGAAGCTCGACAAGCCGCTCGCGGAGAAGGTAATTGCCGCAGCGGTCGAACATCCCGACGTCAACGTGCGGCTGCTCTTTGAAAAATTCATCCCCGAGTCCCAGCGCCCGAAGACTCTCGGCCAGAGCTTCCGCCCCGAAGACATCCTCAAGCTGACCGGCGACGCGAAGCGCGGCGAGAGTGTGTTCCTCCGGAGCGGAGCGGCGGCCTGTAACAAATGTCACCGCGTCAAGGGGAACGGCGGGGACATCGGTCCCGACCTGAGTCAGATCGGCCGCAAGTACGAACGTGCCGCGCTGCTCGAAACCATCATGGAACCCAGCCGCGGAATCGCTCCCGAGTATGTGCCGCACGTCGTCGAGGGAAAGGATGGCCGGGTGTATGCCGGGTTCATCCATTCGGAATCTCCGGAAGCGATCGTGCTGAAAACGATCGAGGGAAACCTCGTCCAGCTTTCCCGGGATGACATCGAAGAGGTGGTCAAGCAGAGCGTCTCGCTGATGCCCGAGCTCGTGTTGAAGAACGTCACCGCGCAGGACGCGGCAGACTTGCTGGCGTATCTCGCCGGCCTCCAGGAAGTGGAGATCTTCGCATCCGAATTCAAGGTTGTCGGGCCGTTCCCCAACGACAACGGGTCGGACCGCACCCGGGATTTCGGTCCCGAGGCATCCGCTGAGAAGCTCGATGCGAGCGCGCGGTACACAGGGCTGGACGGCAAGCCGGCTGGATGGACCGCCGTGACCGCCTCGACGAGTGGCAACTCGGCTCCGCAGATCGATGTGCAACGCCTCGCGGCAAACAGCAAGACGCGGTCGACGCAGGTCATTTACTACTTTGCGACGGTGATCAACTCGGCATCGGCGCAACCGGCGACCTTGAAGATCGGCTCGGATGACGGCATCCAGGTGTGGGTGAACGGAAAGAAGGTCCACAACAACGCGGCCCATCGGGCACTCACGGTCGGCGAGGACAAAGTGCCGGTCGAGTTGAAGCAGGGTGCCAACTTCGTGCTGCTGAAACTGGATCAGGGCCAGGGCCCGGGCGGCCTGTCGTTGTCGGTGGAAGCCCGGAGCAACATCACCTTCCAGCTTCCGTGAGAAGTCAGGAGTGATTCCTCTCCCGCGCAAACGCATCAAGAAGTGACGTCGGACGCCTTCCTTCGAAAGATCGATAAGCACCAGAAAGGCGAGTACGGACGGGAGCGAAGGCATGCGGCTGACTGGACGGTTCCGAACAGGCACGATAGAACGGAGAATCTACAGCAGTCGTCGCTGTGAGATGTGAGCTGCATCGAGACTGACCAACATCGAGTTTTCCATTCTGACAGAAAGCGACTCCCCATGAAGTGTCATCCGATTCGCTGGTGCCTGTGCCTTGGCGTTATCCTCGCCCTGGCGGGTGCTGGTTCGCTGGCCGTTGCGGAAGACAAAGCGGACGCAAGCGGCGACAAGAAAGAGAAGGTCGAAGTCAAAGCCGGGGAACTCACCCTGAAAGTCCCCGCGAACTGGAAGCAGGGAAAGGCGACTTCGCAGTTCCGGGCGGCACAGTTCGAAGTTCCTCCGGCGGAAGGGGATGAGGAAGCCGCTGAGCTGGTCGTCTTTTATTTCGGCAAGGGGGGAGGGGGCGGAGTCAACGCGAACGTCGAGCGGTGGATTCGCCAGTTCCAGCCGGAAGAGCGAAAAGTGAAAGTGCTCATCGGTGAATCCGAGCAGGGCAAGTACGCGATCGTCGACCTCTCGGGCACCTACAACAAGCCGATCGGGCCGCCGATCCAGCAGAAGACCGAGCCGATGCCGAACGCCCGCATGCTCGGCGTGATTCTCCAGACCGAGAAGGCCGGCGATTACTTCATCAAGTTCACCGGGCCGGAGAAAACCATCGCGCAGGCGGCCGACGACTTCCGCGCCTCGTTCGGCGGCAGTGCCGACAAGGAAAAGGAACTGAAGCCCGAAACGAAGGAATCCGCCAACGGCGAGGAATAGCAGCGGCGGTGTTCTCTCTCGGGTCGCAAAGGTCGGCAGTCAGTGCTGCCCGAGAGAAATACACCCGGGCGTTCCGCTTCAACATCAAGAGGCAAGCTCCGATACTGGAGCTTGCCTCTTTTTTTCATTGCCCGGGGACACGCGGCCCCACGGTCACACGGTTCTGGCCGACTCACTTCGACTGGGTGACTTCCGACTCGATCGGAGCGAGATTGCTGTTGGCGGGCCCGTTGATGACCTGCCCCTGGCAATCGAAGCGCGAGCCGTGACACGGGCAGTCCCACGTCTTGTCGCTGTCGTTCCAATGGACGATGCAGCCCAGATGCGTGCAGACCGCCGAGTGCTCGTGCAACTCTCCCTGCGCGTCGCGATACACGGCGACTTTCGACAGACCGCGGCGGAGCACCGCTCCCGAGTCCGCCGGGATCTCATCCTCGGAGCTCACATCCCCGCCGGTGAGCCAGTCGGTATACTGCAGCGCGACGTTGATGTTCTCTTCGACGAAGTCCCGCGCGCCGCCGATCGGCTTGCGCGTCGGATCGTAGAGTCCGGCCCATGGATTCTCGCGCCCGCAGATCAGGTCAGTCAGCAGCATGCCGGCAATCGTGCCGTGCGTCATTCCCATTCCCGAATCGCCGGTCGCCATGAAGACGTTCGGCTCATCAAGGGGATTGCGACCGATGAACGCGAGCCCGTCGAGCGTCTCCATCACCTGCCCGCACCAGCGGTAGCGGATCTCCTGGATCATCGGGAACCGCTTCCGCGCCCACTCTTCGAGGCAGGTGTAACGCTGCCCCGGGTCTTCCGCCTGCCCGGTCTTGTGATCCTCTCCGCCGACGATCAGGATCTCGTGCTCCGTGTTGTCGTGAAGCCGCTGCAGGCGGACATAGTGATACATCTCGAGGGTATCCCAATACAGTGCGTGCGGGATTGAACCGCGCGGCACCACAGCCCCGATGACATAGGTCAGGTACGGCGCCTGCTTCGTGTGCAGCACCACCAGATCGTTGATCGGCACGTTCGTGGCGACGACGACTGCGTTAGCCTTCACGACGGGGCCGGCTTGCGTCCTGACCTCGGCAGGACTGCCGCCATTGATGCTGTCGACGTGCGTCCAGGTGCAGATGCGTCCGCCGCGACGCTCGATCGCCGGGGCGAGTCCGCGGAGGTAGCGAAGTGGATCGAACTGCCCCTGCCGGGGAAACTTCAGGCACGGGCCCGTGTCGAAACCCGGCAGCGGTGCCCGGGGAACGCGTTCCACCCCGGTCAGTCCCGCGCGATGGGCCGCGGCCAGCTCCTGCACGAGAATGTCGTCCGATTCGCCGGGGGGAGTAAACAGATATCCGTCCAGCCGCTCGAAATCGCAGTCAATCTGTTCTTCACGGATGATGGCTTCGATGCGGTCGATGGCTGCCGTATGACTCTCGGCGGCCAGGCGGGCTCCTTCCGTTCCATGAATCCGTTCGACGACCGTGTAGCGGTCATCGATCGCGTTGGAGAGATGGGCCGTCGTCTGCTGCGTCTGCCCGCCGGCAAGCGGACCATCATCGAGCACAAGGACCGACTTCCCTTCCCGCGTAAGCAGATAGGCAGTCGTCAAACCGGCGATGCCCGCCCCGACGATGCAAACATCCACTGTTGTGTCCTCCCGCAGCGGAGCGAACTGCGGAATCGGGTTCGTGGCTCCCCAGAGGGACGGTGTGGGGGTATGTCGGTGGGGCATGGCGTTTCTCCTGCTTCTCCGGTGACACTCAGGTCCGCTTGAACTCAATGGAGAAACAGGGAGAGCATTTTCCGCGCCCACAGAACAAGGGAAGGAATCGGCCTCCCCCTCCCGAGCGGCACACTTCCCCCGGCAATTGAGGAAGAACCTCGACGCGGCACGGGATTCGCTGTTTTCGCTGACTTTCCCTCATTCCGGCGATTGGCAGACAGACTCGATCCCGTTCGATTCAAATCGCCGGATTTCACCGCCGAGAACGCATCCGTATGGCGCTTCGCAACCCTGACCTGCACGGCAATGTTCCCGACCGCTCGCCAGTCGCGCTGCTGCTGATCGACGTGATCAACGACCTCGAATTCGCCGAAGGAGAGCAGTTGCTCCCGGCCGCGCGCAAAATGGCCGGGCAGATCTCCCGGCTCAAGCGGGAAATGAAGCAGCGTGGTTGCGCCGCGATCTACGTCAACGACAACTTCGGCCGCTGGCGTTCGGACTTCAGCGCGCAGATCAATCACTGCCTTCACGATGGCGTTCGCGGCCGTCCGCTCGTCGAAATGCTGCGCCCCGAAGAGGATGATTATTTCGTGCTGAAGCCCAAGCACTCCGGTTTCTTCTCGACGAATCTCGACATCCTGCTCGATTACCTGCAGGTCGAGACGCTCGTACTGACCGGCCTCGCGGGGAACAACTGCGTGCTGTTCACGGCGAACGATGCCTACATGCGCGATTTCCGCCTGTTCGTGCCGAGCGACTGTATCGCTTCCAATACCGACGAAGAGAACCGCCACGCCCTCCACCAGATGCGGAAGATCCTCAAGGCCGATACCCGGGCCACGGACGAACTGGACCTGGATGAACTGGTCGGAAGGGCTGCGTCCGCCGATCCCGACGGCCGCGCGATCGCACCGCCCCAGCGCATCGAGTCGCGACGCACCGAGTCCGCATAGACGAACAGCGCCCGCGATCCCGCTTCCCGGCCTCAGTTCCCGGCTTCGGCTTTCGCCTCGGGCAGTTGGACACCGCAGTTCCGCAGAGCCTGACGGATTGCGCGGTGCAGTTCGCGCAGCGAGAGCGGCTGCATCAGAACGCGATCGATTTCGGTTTCGTGAAAACCGTCGCGGCTGTCGCGCCGCTTTTCGGGCAGCACCACCAGGCAGGCCGGGACCGTGCGCGGAGTGGGCAGCCCGAAGTCCTCGAAACTCTGTGGACCGTCTTCTCCGAGTGCTTCGGCCATCACCAGCAGGCAGTCCGGGGGATTCTGGCGGGCGCGGGAAAGTCCGCGCTGCAGGTCGCTGAGCATCAGCACGCGGTAGCCGTGCTTCGTGAGGTATTGCCGCAGAACGTCCTGATGCTTCTGTCGCGATTCGATGCACATGATGGTCGCGACGCTCGGCGGCGCGGCGGCCTTGTTCGCCGGAGATTCCGACTGAGCCGCAGCGGGCGTTCCCTCACCAAGTTCCTGCAGTGCCGCCCGCAGATCGACAACGACCTCCCCCGGGTTCTGGTAACGGCGCAGCGGATTGATCTGCATCAGCCGCTCGACAATCGCTGTGATCGAGCGCGGCAACTCGGGGGCGATCTGGGTGATCGGGCGGACGTTCGAATAGCGGGTGAAACGGCTCCGTTCCGCCCGGTCGCGCGTCCGCGGCAGCGGAGGAGTGCCGGTGAGCAGTTCGTAGTAAATCGCGCCGAGGAAGAACAGGTCACTGCGGGGATCATTCCGCGGCGCATTCGTTCCTTTTTCAAGCGTCGCATATTCGAGGGCCCGCTGTGCCCCCTCACCACTGTTTGCCTCGTTCCCTGTTTCGAGGCCGGCCAGACCAAAATCGACGAGCTTCGCCACCCCCCGGCTGCTCATCAGCACATTGGTCATTTTCAGGTCGCGGTGAGTCAAACCGCGCCCGAGCGCGTAGTTCAGACCGAGCGCCATTTCCAGTGTGCACTTGGTCGCCTCAGCGGGAGAGAGCTTCTTGCGGATGTTGAGGAACTCGCGAAGGTTCCCCCCTTCGACGAATTCCATCGTCAGGAAATGCTGGTCGCCGTCCTGGCCGACTTCATAAATGGGAACGATGTTTTCGTGCTTCAGGGTCTTGCCAAGCTGGGCCTCGCGCCGGAACTGCGCGACGGCTTTCGGATCCTTCGCCCAGCGGCTGCGCAGGAGCTTCAGTCCGACCATCTGCCCGTCGACCAGCGAGCGGGCACGGTACACGCGGGCAAAACTGCCGGACGCATTCTGGTACAGGAGCGCATAGTCTCCCAGCACGAGCCCCGACGTTTCCCCCTTGCGCAGCTGCCCCACCTGATAGGCGGACAGCAGACCCCGCCGCTCCAGGATCTCCAGCAGCGGTTCGGCATCGTGGACGGTGTGCCCCAGCTCCATCAGACAGTCTTCCAACTGCTGAGGAGTCAGGAGCCTCAATTGCACTAATGTCCGCGACAACTCGCCGAGATTGGATGTCACCATAACTCCATACGTCCCAATTCGGCCCGCGCGATTCTCCGTGGCCGGTGTGACGGCACACCAGTGCCGGTGCTCCGTGGCCCCGCAAACATCAAACGCCAGCAGCAGTTCCGTCGACCGGAGCCTCCGAACACTTCGATCGTAGCATGCCGGGGAGGGCTTTCAAGAGAACGAGACCCAGCTGGAGGCGAAACCCGTATCAAATTCATCACTTCCGACGAACGAACCATTTTCGCGCGGCCTGCGGTTTCCCCCCCTCCAGGAAGGCATAACCCGATCTTCCGGCACTGACGGTTCCATCAGTTCAACTCGGGAAGAGCTCCATACCGCAAGGTTCCCATCGAGACGGTCGCTTCGACCTGGAGCCGATGCCCTTGCTCGGGAACGCGAAACACAAACAGGTCGGCCCGTGATCCGCGCGCGAGGCGGATCTCCTCGATCCCCAGCAACCGCGACGGGTGCCGCCCCGCCATTTCGATTGCATCGCGGAGCGAAACGCCCGCGTACTGCATGGCCCGCAGGACACAGGTGTCGGTCGCGAGGCTCGACCCGGCGAGGAGCTGATCCTGTCCCGCGAGCACGATCCGGCCGTCCGGCTTGATCTCCACTTCTCCCGAATCGCGACGGTACACGCCCGGCGCGCAGCCCGCGAAGCCCGCGGCATCGCAGGTCAGGACGACTCGCGACGTCCCCTTCGTGCGGATGATGCTGCGGACCACGCTCGCCGGCAGATGATGCCCGTCGGCGATGATGCTCGCATACAGCCGCGGTTCGCCGAGCTGTTCCCAGATGTAGTTCGGATGCCGCCGCAATGTGCCGTGCGCTCCGTTCCCCAGGTGAGTGCTCAGCGTCGCGCCGGCATCGACCCCCGCCTGGATCTGCTCGGGAGTGGCTCCGGTGTGACCGAGCGAGACAGTCACCCCGCTCGCGACAGCCCGGCGGATGAACTCGATTGCATTCTCGGATTCCGGAGCGAGCGTCACCAGCTTGATGCGGTTGCCGGAGGCTTCCTGCAGAACGCAGAACTCGTCCCAGTCGGCCGGGCGCACGTCCTGCCGGGGATGCGCTCCCCGCGGCCCGTCCTCGCTGGCAATGTACGGGCCTTCAAGATGGCAACCGGGAATCATCTCGTCCGCCCACTGCTCCTGCTCGCAGGCCTGCCGGATTGCTTCAAAGCCTTTCCGCAGCGCCTCGTGACTGGCGGTGATCAGGGTCGGGCAGAGCCGCGTGATGCCGAAGGCGAAATGCGGGCTCAGCGTCTTGAGCACCATTTCGGGGGTCAGGTTGGCATCGCTGTACCAGATCCCGCCGTGCCCGTTAATCTGCAGGTCGAACATCCCGGGGGCGACATACGGCCAGTCGCTGACATCCCCGGCCGGCCAGGCCGGCTCGATCTCCCGGATTCGCGTCCCCTCGACGTGGATGGCGACGGGCTCTCCCGTATCGTAACGACGCCCCCGAACTGTCAGCATGGCAAGATTTCCGTCTGGTCGTAGACTCTTGGACTTTCTCACAGGGTGCGCGGCGACGCAGCTTTCCGACGGCTCCCGAAAGGGCCGGAGAAGAGGCGCGGCGGCCCTTCCTGATTAAGCGTGATTCCCCCGGATTTCCCGACAGGCGGGAACGCCTTCGATAGATGAGTTGTACCATTTCCCGGCACGAAGTTCATGCGAAAGCGGGTAAGTCGCTCCCGCGGAATCCCCGCGAAACCCGGGCCGACGTTCACCACCCCTGACGCCCTCAGCAGACCGGCTGTCCCCTGTGCGAATCTGTTGCGAACGGCCGGAACGAGAGCGATACTGGCCGGAGGTAATGATGCGCACGCTCCGCAGGAACTACAGCAGACGGATTGCAGAACGGTGGACCTGGAACGACGTTTACGCCTGATCAGCCGCAAGTTGACGGCCGGGGACCAGGATATCCGACACGCCCTGCTCGACGTCTGCGCCGACTTTCTGAACGTCGCCGAGTCGATTGATCAGTTCCCCGCGTATGCGCACGACGAAGTGCGCGAACTGTGCGGCGAACTGCGTCGCGTCCGGCCGCGGTTTCCCAGCCATCGCGAAACCTCTTTGCTGTTCGATCGCGAAGGGCTGGGGCTCACGGGGAAGAAGAGGGCGAGCGACCTCGCCCGACGGATCGTTTCGCTCGTGCAGATCGTCCAGCGCGAAACACCGCGCGATCCGCAGGCCTCCTGATTCGCCGCCGCGGGTGATCGCCTTCCGGCTCCTCTCTCAACCACTCTCATTTAACCACTCTCATTGAGCGAGAGCATGCGTCCGGCCGATCTGGAGGCGCACCACTTCACGACCTCACAGCCGGCTCTTCCTTACGGCGCTCTTCGCTGCCGCGCGTGCGCTCCGCTCAACACTGCGGCGGACGTTTCTTCAATGCCGCGTGGCAAGCCCAATCCTGCGGAAATTCCCGCGATTTTTCCGCGTTTTGTAAGGATTACAGCGGCTTTGAAAAAACGTGAAAGTTCAGGTTGACCGTTTCGGAAGAATCACGAGAATGCCGCCGCTCAATCGATCACTGCGAGCGGCCACGCACGCTTCGGGAAGCTCTCCCGAGGTATCAGGCGTACCGGAGTTTTCGGCGCGCTCAGCGCGTGTTCTCCGTTCGCAGTGCAGCACAGGTTAATGCGATGAGCGGTGAAGAGTGAAGACTCTTCATGGCCGCGCGGAGCAGAGCCGGTGGATTGCGGCATGGAGGCGCTTCAATGATTCGTCCGCACCCTTTGATTTCCATGGCGATCAATCTCCGGCGGGTGTTTCCGGCAGCCAGCTTCGTGGGATGTGGAGACATTCGCGTGACGTCAGCGACCGACAACAGCCGCGACTGCCAGCCGGGCACTCTGTTCGCCGCGATCAGAGGTTGCCAGTCGGACGGTCACGATTTTGTCGCCGATGCGTTGCGCTGCGGGGCCTCGGCCCTGCTCGTCGAGCGGCCTCAGGCTGACGCCCTGGTTCCGCAATGCGTTGTGCCGGACACGCGCCGGGCGTATGCCCTCCTGTGTGCCGCACTCCAGGGAGATCCGACAAGACATCTGAATGTCGCCGGGGTGACCGGCACGAATGGAAAGACGACAATCACCTGGCTGATTCGCGCGATCCTTCAGGACGCGGCGATTCAGACCGGGCTCCTGGGAACCGTCGAATACAACGACGGCCAGGCGACCGAACGCTCGACACTGACGACCCCCGGTCCGAAGGAAATCGCGAGCTGGCTGGGACGGATGGTCCGCCAGCGGACGACGCATGCGGCCCTCGAAATCTCGAGCCACGCACTCGATCAGAGACGGACGGCGGGCATCGATCTCGACGTTGCCATCCTGGCCAATATCACCCAGGACCATTTCGACTATCACCAGACCTACGAAGCCTATCGGACCAGCAAACTGCGGATCTTCGAACACCTGAAGCCCGGCGGGCTCGCCGTGCTCAACGCGGACGATCCCGGCAGCGCCTCCTGTATCGAGACCGTGCGCCGCCACCGCGTCACCTATGGAATTGAACAACCCGCCGACATCACGGCCACCATTCAGGAAGAGACGCTCGCCGGCAGCACGTTCCGCATGCGGATCGGACGTGAATCGGTCGAGGTGCATACACGCCTCATCGGCCGGCACAATGTCTCCAACTGTCTGGCGGCGGCCGCCGCGGCACAGCACTTCGGACTCACACCGCGTCAGATCGCGGACGGCATCGAGAGCCTCACGTCGGTTCCCGGACGAATGGAACCGGTCGAGTGCGGTCAACCTTTCAGCGTTTTTGTGGACTATGCCCATACCGATGATGCGTTGCGACGCGCGATCGGCGCGCTCCGGCGGATCACGGCGGGCCGGGTGATCTGCGTTTTCGGTGCCGGGGGAGACCGCGACCGTTCGAAGCGTCCGCTTCTCGGACAGGCCGCATCGCTCGCCGACATCGCCGTCCTGACCAGTGACAACCCACGCAGCGAAGATCCGGAACAAATCATTCGTGAAGTTGCCGCCGGTTTCTCCGCCTCGGCAGCACGCCCCCAGATTCGGCCCGAACGCGAGGACGCGATCCACTGGGCGCTGGCGCATGCCGCCCCGGGAGACAGTGTGCTTGTCGCCGGCAAAGGACACGAAACCGAACAGATCGTAGGAACTCAACGGCGGCACTTCGACGATCGCGAAGTGATTCGCCGGCAGCTGGGGATGCTGCACCTGATTCATCGCAATACGGAACGACACGAGACATTTGGCCCGAAACACATCCGGGAGTATCCCCTTCCGACCGGCCGCTAGTTTGCTGCGGCGGCACGAACCTGGAGACCATTTCGGATTCGACTTTTGACAACTCTCGACGACAACAACTTCAACACGCGGTAACACCTTTCCGAACCTCAGTTCTTCACCGGTCCCGCATTCGCGGACACCGGTCCCCCGGCATGGAACCTGTTCACTTCTCGCAACTGCTCTCCGCGACTTCCGGAGTCGCCGTGCAGTTTGAAAACACGAATTTCGCGCTCCGCCGCATCTCGACGGACACGCGGAAGCTCCAGCCGGGAGAAGTGTTCTGGGCCCTGCGTGGGGAGCGGCACGACGGACATCGGTTTGTCCCGCAGGCCGCAGAGATCGGTGCCCTGTTCTGCGTGGTGGACGAGGATGCGGATCTCGCCACAACGGGTCCGTGCGTCGTGGTGAACAACACCCAGCGGGCACTCTGGGATTTTGCGAGGTGGTATCGGCAGCAGCGCGAAGCGATGGTGATCGGCGTCACCGGGAGCGTGGGCAAGACCACGACCCGGGAGATGATCCATGCCGTCCTGAGTGCCGAGCATCAGGGAACACGGAGTCACGGAAACTTCAATAACGAGATCGGGTTGCCGCTGTCGCTGCTGGACATCGACGGCCATCACGATTTCGCGGTCGTGGAGATGGGAGCGAGACGGGTCGGCGAGATCGCGGCTCTGGCCGAGATTGCCGCCCCCGAAGTGGGCGTGATCACGAAGATCGGTCCTTCCCATCTCGAGACCTTTGGTTCACTCGAAAAGATTACGGAAGCAAAAGGAGAACTGTTCGAAGCACTGCCCTGCCCGGGCTTTGCCGTGCTGCCCGGCGATGATCCGCTGACGCGTTCGCTCGCGATGCGGGCGGCCTGTCCGGTGATCCTCGTCGGGACCGGTTCGGAAAATCACCTGCGGGCAACGGCAGTCGAAGCGAACGCGAGCGGACTGACGTTTATTGTCGATGGCTGGCGGTACGAAACGCCGCTCATCGGCCGGCACTCGCTTACCGCGGCACTGTGTGCGGTCGCGATCGGACGAGAGATCGGCATGCATCCCGCCGCGATTGCTCACGGACTGAAACACTTCGAATCCCCGCCCGGACGCTGCCGGCTGGAACGCTGCGGCGAATGGACGGTCATTGATGACACCTACAACGCGAACCCCAGTTCGATGCAGGCGGCGTGTCACCTGCTCGAAGACTGGCGCGGAGCGAACAAGAAACTGTTGATCGCGGGCGACATGCTCGAACTGGGCGACCACGCGGTCGCCTGTCACCGGGAACTGGGTGCACAGGCGGCCCGGGCGAAGGTGGATCGGCTGCTCGCCTTCGGGCCGCACGCCGAACATGTCATCGCGGGAGCTTTGGAAGCCGGATTTGATTCACACTTCCTTGCCGAGTGTCCGAGTCTCGAAGCGCTGCTGGCGGTCCTGGACTGCTGGCTGGGCCCGGGAGACGTGGTGCTCGTGAAGGGATCGCGGGGAATGCAGATGGAGCGCGTCGTGGACTGGCTTCACCACCGCGCCGAACGTGAACACGAAGGAGATGACGCCCGCCTCCTGCGGCGGGCCTGTGCCTAGCTTTGAGTTCTGCTGTGTGCAATGGATTTGCGGGAATCCCTGCACTGTCCTGTGGGTCGGGACAGAAGCATTCATGGCCTTTGGATCAAGTGATTACTGGGTCGATCACTCCAGAAGTCGCTTCACAGTAGAACTCCCTGACCGAGCGCCGGGGCTTTGCCCCGGCGCTCGGGGATACAACGCGGGAGAGACTTCCTGCGGCAAGACGATTCATCGCCCGAGCGGTCTTGCTGTCGCCAGGAGTTGTCGGTACTCCTGGCCACCCACTTCCGCAGCGGCCCTGCACGGCGAGAACTCATGCTGGTGTTTCTGTTACATCACTTCGGGCCGTTGCTCGAGCAGATGGAAATCTATTCGACGGGCGATTCGCGCGTCTTCCTGACCGCGCGGACCGCGCTGGCCAGCCTCACTTCATTTCTCCTGGCAATCCTGCTGGGGCCTCTGGCGATCCGCTGGCTGAAACGACATTTCCGCGAACGGATCGCAAGCGACTCGACACGTCTCAACGAAATTCAGGCCGCCAAGAATGCGACCCCGACCATGGGGGGACTGTTCATCGTAGCGGCCATCGTCACGGCGGTGCTGCTCTGGGGAGATCTCTCCAGCCGTTACGTTCAACTCGGACTCGCGGTGGCGATCAGCTTCGGCGCGCTCGGAGCGGTCGATGACTGGATCAAACTCAGCACGGCGCGGAACGGTCTGCGTGTAAGACAGAAATTCGCCTGCCAGCTGGTGCTGGCGGGAGTGATTGCAACATTCCTTTACTTTCATCACCAGAACCTGCCCAACGGACTCGAGTTGTTCGCTCCGGTCGGGACGGCCTCGTTCGCTCTCGGGGCGGGCTTCATCCTCTGGGCGGTACTGGTGCTCGTCGGAAGTTCGAATGCGGTCAACCTGACGGACGGTCTCGACGGGCTGGCGAGCGGCTGCATGGTATTCGCCGGTTCGGCGTTTATTGCTCTCTCGTATCTGGCCGGCCACAAGGTGATGGCCGACTATCTCAGCATCCCCTACCTGCCGGGCAGCGGGGAACTGAGCGTCGTACTCGGTGCCACGGTCGGAGCGACCATGGGCTTCCTGTGGTTCAACTGTTACCCGGCGGAAGTCTTCATGGGCGACACCGGTTCGCTTCCCCTGGGCGGACTGATCGGCCTTGCGGGCCTGGCGACGCGGCAGGAGTTCCTGCTGCTCATTGTCGGTGGTGTGTTCGTCATCGAGACGCTGAGCGTGATTGCCCAGGTCGGCTGGTACCGGTGCACGGGATCGCGATTGCTCGCCTGCAGTCCGCTGCACAACCATTACCTGTTCCGCGGACGGCATGAGATGAAGATTGTCGTCCGCTTCTGGATCGCCTCCGCCCTGCTGGCCATCCTCGCGATTGCGAGCCTCAAGATTCAATGAAGCGTCTGGGAGAGAGGGATTCCGGAGCCGACCCGCGGTCGCGCGGGTCGGCTCCGGCCCTTTTTTTGTCTCTCACACTTCTGGTCCCCCCGGAACCGCCCCGGCTGCTGCACGCGCGATCCGACGCACCCGCGGATCAACGTCGGGGCAAATCCCCCGTTTCCGTTCCGCAACTTCTGCCGAAACGGACAGATTCCGCGAGTTTTCTCCGCCCGAGGCACGCGGCTCGCAACACTGCTCAGTTCCGCGACTGTACGCGATTCGGCGGAATTCGAGAGCCCCGTTCTGGAGAGGAGTCGGTTGGCATGATCGTCACTGAAACGCCCCGGCTGCTGCTGCGACACTTCCGCGCGGACGATCTCGACGACCTTGTGCCGATCCTGAGCAACGAGGCCGTCATGAAGTATTCCGCCACCGGCCCGATGTCGCGTGAACAGATCGAAACGGCACTCACCCGCTGGATCGACGAATACGAAACCGAGCCTCTGGGAATGTGGGCTGTGATTCATCGCGAAGATGGTCAGCTGCTCGGTTTCTGCGGGCACTTCATCACCGATGTCGACGGTCAGCTCGAAACCGATCTCGCCTACCGCCTCGCTCCCGAATACTGGGGACGGGGGTTCGCCACCGAAGCGGCCCGGGCCGCCCGCGACTACGCCTTTTCTCAAGGGGTGGACCGTCTCATCGCGGTGATCGATCCGGAGAACGTCGCCTCCGTCCAGGTCGCCCGCAAAATCGGGATGCGGCACTCGATGGCCTGGCGACAGGCAGGACTCCCGGTGCAGATCTTCGCCGTGGAGAATCCCAAGAACTCTCCCATTGGAGTCTGCCCCTGAACGCGCAGCAGTTCCGAGGGGAGGAATGAACCAACTGTAACGGTTGCGCCCATTCTTCTGGAAAGACTGCCTGCCGCCGACTGCGTTGGCTGAATCGCCGACCGCCAAACTGCCGATCTCTGCTGAAAGACACGTAACAGGAAGCCGTGTGCAAGGCGGTGTCCAGGTCGGGTTCAGCGGTGCTCCGTCCCGCAGGTTCTCTCGTGAAGGTTGCAGGCGACGCGTGGAACAGGATCGCCAATTCTTTCTGGCGCTCGCGGGAGTCCTCCTGGGCTTTGGCGTCCTGATGGTGCACAGCGCCAGCATCACCTCAAGGCCGACCGAATTTGAACAGGTGTATCTGTCCCGGCACATGGTCTTCGTCTGCCTGGGGCTGGCGGCGGCCACGATCGCGGCGGCACTCCCCGCGCAGTACTGGCGGCCGCTGGCGCCGGTGCTGTTTCTGCTCACCGTCGCGCTCCTCGTCGCCGTGCTCGTACCCGGCCTGGGGACGCGGGTGAACGGATCGCAGCGCTGGTTGCGCTACGGGAACCTCTCGCTGCAGCCTTCCGAGCTGGCGAAGCTGACGCTGCCGCTCTGTCTCTGCTGGCTGATCGAGCGTCGCCGGCAATTGCTTGAAGGCTGGATTGCGGGGCCGCTGGTTCTCCTGCTGCCGATCGGAACCGCCGTCGCACTCGTTCTGCTCGAACCGGACCTGGGGACGGCGATGTTTCTGCTGGGCAGCGCCGCGCTGGTGCTGTTCGTCAGCGGTTTTCCGCTGCGGAACTTCATCGCGGGGGCCGCATGCGCAATTCCTCTGGCCGCGACACTCGTGGTCCTGCGCCCTTATCAGATGAAGCGGATCACCGGCTTTCTCGCCGTCTGGTCCGACTGGAAAGAAGCTCCCTACCAGTTACAGCAATCGCTGCTGACGCTGGGGACCGGCGGCATCTCCGGTGTGGGACTTGGGAAAGGCTGGCAGAAACTCAGCTTCCTCCCCGAAGCCAATACCGACTTCGTTTTCGCGGTCATCGGCGAGGAACTTGGCCTCGTGGGCACCCTCGGCCTGGTCCTGCTCTGGGGCGGACTCTACGCGTGCGGCCTGCGGATGCTCAAGCCGCTCCGCCGCGACTCGTTCGAGTACATCCTCGGGTTCACACTGCTCACGCAACTCGTCGTCCAGGCGGCGTTGAACATTGCCGTCGTCACCGCGCTCGTCCCCCCGAAAGGAATCTCGCACCCGCTCATCAGCTACGGCGGCAGCAATCTCGTCATCAGCCTCACGGCACTCGGGATGCTGCTCGGACTGACAAGGGGGGAGAGGCTGGAGGCCGGAGACGCCGACAGCCTGGCGACGGAAGACCGGAGACTGGAGCAGGCGTTTCGAGTGCAGTAAGTTGAGCGCACGTCCCAGCGGGACGCGCGCATTCGGAGCCCAACTCTGTAACAGCGCGCCCCGATGGGACGCGGCTGCACGTTGTCACGTTATACTCCAGACAACATCATTGCATGATTCCTCACAGGAAGTCGTGGGGCTCCGGAGGGGATTCAGACGCGCATGCTGCAATTCGAAACATCACTTGAACGCCCGGTGCCTGAAGTCTCTCGATGTCGCTGACGTACTTTTTTGCTGGCGGAGGGACGGGAGGACATCTCTTTCCGGGACTGGCGGTCGCGCGGCTGCTGCACGAGCAGGACAGAGCGAGGATCGTTTTCGTGGGGACCGATCGACTCCTCGAAACCGACGTGCTGCGGAACTCGCCCTTTGAACATCGAAGTCTGCCGGTCGAACCGCTCCCGACGCTTCGCCGGAATCCGCCGCGGTTCCTGTGGCGAAACGCCGGCGCGTATCGTGCCGCAGTTCGGTGGCTGGCCGAGGAAAAGCCCGCCGCGGTGATCGGACTCGGGGGCTATGCGAGTGCACCGCTCGTTCTCGCTGCGGCGCGGCGGCGGGTGCCTGTGTTGCTGCTCGAACAGAACGCCCTCCCGGGCAAGACGACTCGCTGGCTCGCGCGGGCCGCCTCGACCATCTGCATTTCGATGGCCGAAAGTGCCCGCCACCTGCCCCGCTCGGCAAGGACTGTCCTCACCGGCAATCCAGTGCGGCCGGAGATCGCGGCCCTGGCGGCGCGAACATCCACGGAAGCCGACTCGCCGCCGACGCTGCTTGTGCTGGGGGGCAGCCAGGGAGCGGCGTCGCTGAATGACGCAGTCGTGAAGATTCTTGAAGATCACACCGCACTTCTGCAAGGCTGGCGGATCGTGCATCAGACCGGTGCGCAACAAGTGGACGCGATCCGCCGCAGGTATCAGGCACTCGGCCTGTCGACGGTCGTGGAGCCGTTCTTTCCCGATCTGCGCCCCTGGTACGAGGCGGCGACGCTGATAATCTCCCGCGCCGGAGCGACGACGCTGGCGGAGCTGGCCTGTGCGGGGGTTCCCGCCGTGCTGGTTCCCTATCCCTTCGCCGCCGACAACCATCAATCGAGAAACGCAGAAGTCTTCGAAGAGGCGGGCGCGGCAATCCTCGTCAGGCATGCGTCCACGACCGCCGAGACGGCGGAACGATTGCGGGTCGCGCTGGCGGGAATTGTCGCCTCGGCGGAGCAGCGTACGGAGATGACGCGGGCCATGCGCGGGCTCGCACGGCCGGACGCCTGTGAACGGGTGGTGGCGGAGGTTCGGCAACTTGTCGCCGGTTCGTCCTCTCCCTCGGCGCCTCCCCCCCATGCCCCCGGTTAAGGCACCGGCATTTATTAGGAAAAAAGCTGAGTCGCCCCTCAGCATTTTTCGAATAGCGACAGGAGTCCAATCCCTCCATAATCCCCCGAAATAATCCACGCACGGGTGGAAGCGGCCACGAGGGCATACTCAGGGAAAGGATTCACCACGAATGAGCGCCTGTATTGGCTTGAGCTTTCGGCGACACGGTTTGCGAAATACACCCCTGGGAGTTCCCACAGCCGGAACAGCATCGGCTCCCCCAGCACCAGCCCCCGTCAGCCGTGTCCTGCTGGTGGATGATCACGACCTGGTGCGAGCCGGGTTGCGGTCGATCATCGACAGCGATGACGAAATGTGCGTCGTCGGAGAGGCGGCGGACGGTGCCGAGGCGATCGCACTCGCCCTCGAACTGCAGCCCGACGTCATCGTGATGGACGTGCGGATGCCGCGCCTCGACGGCATCGCCGCGACCCGCGAAATCAAGCGGACCATGCCCGAAGTGACAGTCATCGGGTTATCCCTCGACGCCCGCGACGATGTCCGCCGTTCGATGGTGGATGCGGGAGCGAGCGAACTCTTCCTCAAGGGAAGCGATCTCGAAGCGCTCTGCCTGGCGATTCGATCGACACGGATGGCTTCCTGCTGAAGTAACAGGTCAGAATCTGGCGGGCAGCATCGCAGGTCGATGCCAGGTTCATCAGGGGGCGCGTAACGCTCCGGGCAGGTCGGGGCGTGAAATCCGAAGCCGGGGCAGAAGGCTGTCGCGGGCAGATTCAGGGGCCGCGGTGACGATCGTGTGGATGTCGGGCACCGGCCTCACATCATTCGCGGTTGAGGTCCCTGGTCGTCGTTCACAGTCGCGAATTGGGGGGACTTCGCGTGCCCCCCGCTGCCCGGATTGCTCACCGTCCGTCAGCGTCCCCCGTGTCGGCGTCCCGCTTACAGAATCCAGAGATCGACGTAGGCGTTTACAATCTTGCCGATCCAGGGGATCTCGCAGGCGAGAGCGAGCGGGAAGTAGAAGGTCTCGATAAAGGAGTCCTCGCCGGCGTAGCGGGCATGGTGCCAGTGCCAGAACATCGGCCCGATCGAGAGCACATACCAGACGAGAAAGATCGCGGTCCACTTCACCCGGCGATAGAGGAAGCGCCAGAGCGAGAATGACGCCTGGGGCGCAGCTTCCTCCGCAGGTTGGCCGGAGGCGACGGTTTGCGACGGAGAGCCGCTGCCGGGTGTGGAAATCGTCATCGGTGATCGGCGGTTGCCGTGCCGCGAAAGGCCAGTCCCGTCGCCAGGCTGGCGGTTATTCCAGAAGGAAAGCAGGCCCGGTGCTCAACTGCCGCCACCGCGAGCCGGCCTGCCGCTCGCGGAAACAAAGGCATCGGAAAACCTCCCCCTCTGGCCTGCACTCTCCAACGATAGCCGCCCGGGCTCCTCCGAGCAAGGAGGAATCGCCGCAGGTAGGTATCTCCCCAGAAGATAGGCCGAGTCGGCCCGAACGCGAGACTTCTCCCGAGTGCAAGGCCGAGGGGGCCTGATGCCGGTCCTCCTCAGATCGCTGGCCCGGTAAATACCACCGCCTGCGAGCGCTCGATCGACTCCGCGATCCCCCATCGGCGAAAATCTGCACCCTCTGCGGATGAATCCTCCTGCCGTTGAGGGGGCCGGAAGTGATGCCCGCCGGCAACTGGTCTGCCTCCGCGGCTGCTCCCCTGTCGGCATTCGCCGCGTCCAACTTGAGTGAATCCGGTATCCGGCACGAGGCATGCTTAGTCAACGACCACTCAATGCGGGCCCAGCGGACCGCCCCTCCCCCAAGGAGACCTGACCCATGCAGCCAGTTCGTGTGCAGTTACAACCCGCAAAGCTTGCCTTTCCGTCGCAGACCGATCACTCCAAACCTAAACATCCCAGTGGTTTACCGAAATCGACAAGGTTTCCTCAAGTCCCCGGCGGATTCGTAAAGTATGTTTAAACAACAACCGGCACGACCGGCCCCTGCCCCGGGATTCCCGCCCCTCGAGGGCACAATCTCTTTGCATCGGGCGACCGATTCTGCGAGTATTGTGGAGAATGAGGGAAGTTTAGGAAGTTTCGGCGCAGGCAAAAATTACAAAGACAGGCTTCAAGAGTTACAAGCAACAACTGGAGGACACTGACCATGAAGAGGTTTTTGGCGGGGATTGCCGCGCTCGTTGCGGCGGTCTCAGCTGGGACTGCACTCGAGGCCCAGGCCGGCTATTGCGGCGCAGCAAGCTACAACTGCTGCCCGCCAGTCGCCTGTCGCCCGACCGCCTGCTACACCGCGTGCCGCGTCGAACGACAGACCTGCTATCGGACGGTGTACGAAACGGTCTGCGAGCCCCAGCAATACACCTGTAATCGAACGGTCTATGACACGGTCTACGAAGACCAGCCGGTGACCTGCTACCGCACGGTGTACGAGAACCACGTCCGCGAGGTTCCCTACACGGTTTGCCGGCCGGTGATGGAAACGTCGGAGCGTGTGGAACGCTACATGGTCTCGCGTCCGGTCTGGGAAACCTCCTACCGCGACTGCAGCTACACGGTGCGCCGGCCGGTCTTCGAGACCTGCAACCGTGAAGTCCGCTATACGGTCATGCGCCCCGTGACGGAAACGATCGAACGCGAATGCCGCCGTACCGTCATGCGGCCGGTCGTCGAGACGGTGAATGTCGAGCGGTGCTATACGGTCATGCGCCCCGTGACGGAGTGCCAGACCGTGCGCCGGATCTGCATGCGCCGCGAGATCCGGCAGGAGTATCGACCGGGGCTGGTGCTGCCGCGGATCGTCTGCGATCCGTGTGGGCGTCCCCGGCTGTGCATGGTCCCCGGACCAGGCCGGGTGGTCTGCCGCCCGGTGCTCTGCCCGCAGGTCGTCGAGCAGCAGGTGCAGGTCACCCGCTACTGCCCGCAGGTCGTCCGTCAGAACTGCCCGGTGCAGGTCTGCCGCTACGTTCCTGAAGTGGTCGTCGAGCGGGTTCCGGTCCAGGTCTGCCGCATGGTGCCTGAGGTCTGCGTCCGCCAGATTCCTGTGCAGACCTGCCGCTGGGTCTGCGAAACGGTAACGAATCGTGTCCCCGTGCGCACCTGCCGCTTCGTGCAGGAAGAGTGCGTCCGCCGCATCCCGGTGACCACCTGCCGCATGGTGACCGAGCAGCACGTCCGCCAGGTTCCCTACTGCGTGGCGCGGCAGGTGCCGTACACGGTCAACCGCCGTGTCGCCCGTTGCGTGCCTCGCGTCGAGCCGGTGACGATGACCCGCATGGTCACCCGCTGCGTACCGCGTCAGGTCGCGTACGAAACGTGCCGGCTGGTGCCGGTGACGGTCTGCCCGTCGAATCCCTGCGGAGATGCCTGTGCGGACGGAAGCTGTGGCTTCGCCCCCCCGCCGGTGGGAGCCGATGCGCTTCCGCCCCGGACGTACGAGTCGAACAGCGGCCCGGCGATTGCCCCGCACGAGTCGGCCCGTCCGCAGCTTGCTCCGGAAGCCGATCCGGTGGGTGCCCCCCGGCCGAGCCTCTCGACCTGATCCGCACTGTCTGACATCGGAGATACCGCGTCCGCGGGCTCTCCTCTGAAGCGTCGCGGGATGAGCCGCTGCCCTGGCAGCACTCATCCCGCGTTTTCGTTTCCACGGTCTGTTTCCCCCCCAATCCGATCTGCTCCGGGAAAGTTCTCTGCGGTTGATCGGCAACGCGGTTGCCGGTTATTCTGAGGCGGTCGAAACCGCACCTCCGAGCCGATCGACGAATTTCTCCCCAGCAAGATCGAATCCGTGCCCCGAAACGGATCAAACCGCATGCCGCAATCCACCGCCTCGCGACCGCTCGCCGGGCTTCGTGTCCTGGACCTGACACGTGTGCTCGCGGGGCCGTATTGCACGCTGATCCTCGCTGATCTGGGAGCCGACGTCGTCAAAATCGAACGCCCGGCGGGAGGCGACGATGCGCGGCTTTTCGGGCCGTTCCTGCCCTCCGGCGAAAGTGCCTATTTCGCGAGCATCAACCGGGGAAAACGAAGTATCACCCTCGACCTGAAGCACCCCGCGGATGTCCGCACCTTCCTGCGGCTCGTGGAGCGGGCGGACGTTCTGGTCGAGAACTTTCGCCCCGGGACCATGGAGTCGCTGGGGCTCGCGTCGCAGCGACTGCGCGAAATCAACCCGCGGCTGATCTATGCCTCTGCCTCGGGCTTCGGTCGCACAGGCGGATACGGACGCCGGCCCGCCTATGACGTCATCATCCAGGCGATGAGCGGCCTGATGAGCGTCACCGGAAACGGCGATGGCCAACCGGTCCGTGCCGGTACTTCGGTCAGCGATATTCTGACCGGGCTGTTCACGGCAATCGGCATCCTGGCGTCTCTCCGTGGCCGCGGCGATTCCGGCCGGGGTGCGGATCTGGATCTGGCGATGCTTGACTGCACGGTGGCGGCGCTCGAAAACGCGATCTGCCGCTGTACCGTAACGGGTGAGGTGCCGGTCCCCCTTGGATCGCGGCATCCCTCGATCACCCCCTTCCAGGCGTTTCCGACAGCCGACGTGCCGATCGTGATTGCCGCCGGCAACGAGACGCTGTGGCGGAAACTCTGCGAAGTGCTCGCCACGCCGGAATTGCAGGACGATCCGCGGTTCGCCACGAACGCCGCTCGTTCGTCGAACTGCCCGCAGCTCGAACCGTTGTTGACGGCCAGGCTCACACAGCGGCCGGCGGCGGACTGGCTGGCGGAACTCGAAGCGGCCGGGATTCCGTCCGCCCCCATCCGCAACATCGCCGATGTCGTGGCCGATCCCGAACTCGCGGCGCGCGGGATGCTGCATCAGATGGAAGATGCCGGCTCCAGTTTCCTGACGGCAGGCTCTCCCTTCCATATCAACGGAAGCCCGCCGTCATTGTCCCCTCATGCTCCAAAACTGGGAGAGCATACGCAGATGGTTCTTCGCGAATGGCTGGAGGACGTGTGATAATCCGCCGCGGTTTGATTGACGATGCCCCCGCCATGGCCGCCATCGAGCGCGCCAGCTGGCCGGCGGAACTGGCGGCGACCGAAGAACAGTGCCGCGCGCGAGTCACTGCCTTCCCCGAAGGCCAGTTAATTGCCACCCTGTCGGGCGACCTCGTGGGGGTGATCTGGACGCAACGGATTCCATCCGCGCGGCTCATTCAGCCCGGACTCACCTTCGATCTCGTCACCGACTGCGGGCAATTCCTCAACACACATGACCCCGAAGGGGATGTCTTTCAGCTGGTCGGCGTCGGCGTTGCCCCGCAGGGGCGCGGTCTCTCGCTGGGACGCACGCTCGTCGATCGCGCCATCGAGCTCGCCCGCTCGCTTCCGGGAGTGCGGCGGATCGTCGGCTTTACCCGCCCCGCCCGCTATCACCGCCATCCGGAAATCACCATCGAAGAGTACGTCACCCTCTGCAACGAACAGGGACGCACCTTCGACCCGGTTCTGGCCTTCCACCTCGATGCCGGGGCGAGACTGGTCTCGATCCATCCGGAGTTTCGGCCCGCCGACCACGAGGCCCGCGGTTACGGTGTGCTGATCGAATATCCGGTAATGTAAGACGCGTCTTCTCGGTGGCCCAGCAGCCGGTTTTGCCCATCATTCGTCTGCCCGGAAACGCAGAGCCGCTGCTGTTTCAGGAGACCGTCTTCGGCGCGAAGAGTTCCGTCACGACGTCGGCCAGGACTTCGTTCTCACCCTGGGCATCGAGATCGCGCATCGCCGTCCAGAGGAGACTTCCCTGGCCGACCGCGCGCTGCATCGGCGGCGGGAGCGTGGCCACATCGACCGGATTCGCGCCGTTACGGTCGATCGCCTGGGCAAGGGCCGGAGGGATGTCCGAGATCTGCCGCACGGTCTCGAAATCGACCATTCCCACGAGGAGCGGGTTGTCGCGGCCGGTAATCAGCGAGCGGACGTCTTCCTTGTAGGCGACAAGCGGTTTGCCCAGTGTCCAGGCAATCGCCGACTCGGAGACCGCGCCTTCGTCGGGGGTGCGACCATTGAGGTTCCAGACCACGCTGCCGCACTCCGCGACAAGCTGGTAGATGTCCAGCGCGAAGATTGCCGCGTGCAGAAACTGCCCGGCGGTGGGGGCCGGCCAACCACGCTCGACGAGTTCTTCCAGCACGAGCCGAAACTCCATGCCGTCGCGGTGCGGCAAGTAGACTGCGTAGCCGGCCTCGCAGAGCGCGTCGGCGATCGCCGTCATTTCGTCCCGCTCCGCCTGATTGAACAGCGGACCGGCACAGTACACTCGCATCACCTGATCACTTCCTGCATCGAGCATCATGACTTCCTGGCTTGCTCCCCGGACACGACCGAGACGTTTTTCGTTCCGAGCGATTATACTGCGGGAAGTAGTTTCTGAAACCAAGAAACCACGCAAAGCCCCCCAGAGCGCCGCATTTGCGGGGGCTCTCGCGGTCAACTTCAACCAGATCACCAAATCAATTCGCCCTTCAGAGACGGCGGCTGGTCACTCGCCAGCCCCGGCAACTTCACGTGACCCGCATGCCTCCATCGCGTACGACGGCCTCACACTCTCCCGGCATCTCCCCGTCGCTGGCGGCGGCGATGCTGATGCTGCTCCTCGGCACCGGCCTGCACGCCGTCAGCCTGCAATCGATCCTGCAGGCCCCCAATCTGGTCAGCGTTGAGTCGTGGGGGCGACTGGTCACTGTGCTTGGCGGAGAAATCCTGCGCGATGCCGCCGGCAACACGTTCGCGTTGCTCCCCTTTCTGCCGATCTGGGGGATCGAGTTCTGCATTTCGCTCGTCGCATGGTTCGGCGGCGGGTGGTGGATCGCCCGGCAGCGCAACGTCGAATTCTCCACCGCGCTGAGCCGCTGGGGAGTTCGTGGCTGGACGTGGTGGATGCTCGGCGGCATGTGGGAAATCGGCCGGCTGCTGGCGTTCAGCCTGGGCTGGACGGGAGCCGAGCAGTTCCTGCTCGCCAGCCCGGAAATCTGGCAGGCTCTTTTGCTCGCCGGCTGGTCGGCGACGTTTCTCACCCTCGCGAAGCCGTCCGTCGCCGCTCCTGTTTCACTGCCGGCTCCGGCAGCCGAGTCCGCAATGACTCCCGCACCCAGCCGCTCGATGCGGATTCTCGAGGCACTGCGCAGCGTGCCGCTTCCGCTGTGGTGCGCGATGGGAGCGTACTTCCTCGTATTCGGCACGATGAACTGGCAATTGTGGAAAGGGCTGCTGATTCCACACGGCGACTCGGCCATGTACGAAGAGCACCTCTGGAACCTGACGCACGGAAAGGGGTTCCGCAGCTTCATCGATCAGGGGCTTTTTCTCGGCGAGCACATTCAGGTCATCCATGTCCTGCTGCTGCCGATCTATCTGCTGTGGCCGTCGCACGTACTGCTTGAGTGGTGCGAATCGGCAGCCCTCGCACTCGGCGCGCTGCCGGTCTTCTGGATGGCGACGCGCCACACCGGCTCCCCGCGCGCGGGGCTGCTGCTGGCGGGGAGCTATCTGCTGTCGTTTCCCATGCAGCGGCTCGACATCAGCATCGACTTTAAGACCTTCCGACCGGAGGCGTTCGGCATTCCGCTGCTGCTGTTTACACTCGACGCCCTCGACCGCCGCCAGTGGAAAGCACTGCTCGTCTGGCTCGTGCTGACACTGCTCGTCAAAGAGGATTACGCCCTCGTCCTCGCCCCCCTTGGCCTCTGGATTCTTTTTGTGGTGGCGAGAGATGCCGACGGCGCAACGGATCGCGCTGCACCCACGGATCCCCCATCAAAGAATCCTCCCTCAAAAAAATTCTGGCGATGGCTGGGGACTGGACTCGTCGTGTTCGGGGCCGTGTATCTCGTGCTGGCGGTGAAGGTGATCATCCCCGCTTTCCGTGCGGGAAACATCGTGCACTACACCCGCTACTTCGCGAAGTTCGGCGATTCGATGGAAGAGATTGTCTGGAACATTCTCACCCAGCCGGGGTTGCTGTTCTCGGAACTCTTCACGGCTGAGAACGCACTGTTTGCGACCTCGCTGCTGCTGCCCGCGGGATTCATTGCATTGCTCTCCCCCACACGACTGGCGGTCGGGCTGCCGCTGTTCGGGGCGCTCTGCCTGAACGAAATTGCGAGAAACGCCCAGCATCACTTTCACGCGCCGCTTGTGTCGATTGTTTACTGGGCCGCCGCCGCGGGGCTGGGGAACGTTCCCCGCATTCAGGCCTGGTGTCGCGATCGGTGGGGGAGGCAATCGGCCCCGGAAAGTGCGCTGATGCTTCAGAGCTTCGCCGCGCGGTTCGCGCTGACGTGCGCGCTGTTCACCGGTGTTTTCTACAGCATCAGTCCGCTGGGGCTCGCTTTCTGGGATTCCGGATCGCCGGGCTACTGGCGGGTGAAATACGTGCCGGGAGAACGGGCGAAACATTTTCCACGTGTGCTCGAACAGATTCCGCCGGAGAGCCGGGTGGCGTCCACCGACTTTGTCCATCCGCGGTTCACGCATTACGAGCGTTCGTACGACTACAGTGCCTTTCGGCCGGAGATCCCCGCCGATGCGGATTACCTCGTGATCGACGTTCATGGCCCGTACAGCAAGGTCACCCGCCCAGAGGATGTCGACGCCTATCGCAAACATCCCGAACGCTGGGAACTGCTGCCGGACACCACGGAGGGCTACTTCCTCATCTTCCGCAGTCGCCCTTGAGCGGCGCGGGTGAATGAAACAGCCGCTCCCCGCAGACTGCCGGGAGCGGCTGTTCTGTAAGTTCGATTTTCGAGACAGGCGAGCCGGGAGCGAACCGGCCCCGCGCCGCTTCATGACCCGCTGCGGGTCAACTCCTTCGGCTTCGGATCTTCGATCAGGAGCTTGATCTCGTCGGAGTTCGCCTTCAGCTCCGGTGCATAGACTCCCTTCCCTTTCGCGGGAAGCGCGCTGAACTTGCCGGGAATCTCGGCACGCATGCGATAGCTGACGCTGTGCTTGCCGCGTGCGAGCCAGCGGACGAAGAAGGCGACGCGTTCATCGCGGAGTTCCATGTAGGCTCCGAGACTGTTGCTGTTGTAGCCGCTCCGCTGATCGACCGGCTCGAATCCCGCCGCCTTCATGTCTTCGAACACGAGATACTCGTAATCGTTCTTGCTGTCGATTTCGAGCTCAATCTCCACGAGATCGCCGCTCTCCAGCGTCGACAGGTTCGGCAGCTCTTCGCGCTTGTAGCGGTCGACCCGTTGATCGACCACCTGGCCGCGATCACCGGCGACCCGAATCGTCTTGTCCGCTTCGATCAGCTTGTAGTACTTCCTCTGCACCTTGATCTCGAGGCCGGCTTTCGCGATGAAGTCCTCGAGCGTGAAGTAGCTGAGATAGGCGTTCCAGTAGAGCGGACCTTCGCCTTTCTTGCGGAACTCGATCGTGTGCTCGCCCGCTTCAAGTCCGTTACCGACAACCAGGAACTTGTTGTCGAAGCTGAACAGGTTTTCACGGGTGATCTTGACTTCTTTCTTCTTCTCGCCATCGAAGTAGATTTCGACGGTCAGGTCAGGCGTGCTCTCGCCGCTGGCGACGAAGTATTCGGCCAGCGCTTCGATGGCAAACGCCGTGTCGCGCGTGCTGTTCCAGTAGGTCGCATGCTTGCGATTGTTGAGCAGGTACTTCACGAGTCCCGCGGCGGTCTCGCTCTTCGGATCGGTGCGGCTGAGCAGCTTCAGATAGAACGCGTTCGCCTCGACATCGCTGCCGTACCAGAACCACCAGAAATTGTCGGCGGGAAGCTTGAGATACGCCGTCTGATTCTCCTTATCCTTCACAAGGTACTGAGAGATGTTCTCGAGGATCATCTTCAGCTTGTCCTGCTGTCCCTGCTTGTGCAGCGCGAGCCCATACAGCGCCATCGCATACACCGAGAGCTTCGTGCGGTCCCGATAGAGGAACTCGAGCATGTCCCGCTCGGCGACATCGGCCTCCGCCAGCACCATATACACCAGCGCATCGATATTGTCCGCCGACTTCTTGTAGGGCCTGGTTTCGGTCTTGGCGTTCTTCAGTTTCTGCACCTGTTCCGCCTGGTAGCGCTTCAGCCAGGCGATGCCGTTCTCAAGAACACCGGGGACAATCGCCACATCGTTGGCCTTTGCCACCTGCAGACCGTGGACGACGAGCGCGGTCGTATGAGCGGACGAGTGTTCGCCCCAGCCGGAGAACCAGCCCCAGCCGCCGTCCGAGAGCTGCATCTCCGTCAGCGTCTGCACCCCCTCCTTCACGAGGCGGCGGACTTCCTCCTGGTCGAAGACCGGGTTGCGGTCGAACCGCTTCCACTGCTTCGCCCGTTCGACGTCATCGCCGATCTCCTGCGGGTTCAGGTTCGTCCGCTTCTGCCGGAGCTCTTTCAGGTCGAGTTTCATCGACAGCAGAATGTTCTGCGTAATCACCGTCGGCAGGAAGCGGTTGAGCGTCCCTTCCGTCGTCTTGTAGGGAGACTCGACAAGGTAAGGCAACGCATCGACCATCGCTCCGGCGAGCGTCGGCGACCAGCGGACTTCAAGCTGCGATTCATCCTCGCGACGGTCGGCGGGAACTTTCACAGTCACGCGGCCGGACTGCTCGTCGCGGCGCAGCACGCCGGTGAATGACTCGGTCTTCAGCATCCCGTGGACATAGACGGGGAACCGCATTTCGACGGCATCCGATTCTTCATCGGTCAGCGCCTTCATGCGGATGACCGCTTCTCCTTCCGAGACGACTTTCACCCGCCAGTCGACGCGCTTCTCGCCTTCCGCTTTCACTTCGATCTTCTGTACCGGATCGGTGATCGACTGCAGGTGGTCGCCGTCGAACTCGAGCACGACCTCGACCGACTTGTCGGTCTTGAGGTAGTTGTGCACGTTCGCGGACAGGACAACCTCGTCCTTCTCTACGAAGAATCGCGGAGCCTGCATGCGGACCAGCAGGTTCTTGCTCGTGACGACCTCCACCTCACCCTGGCCGACTTTCGTCCCGTGCCCCATGGCCCAGGTCTTCACCTTCCAGCCGGTGAGCTGTTCGGGCATCTTGAGCTCGATTTCCGCCGTGCCGTCCTTGCCGGTGGTCAGGTTGCCGTTCCAGTAGGCGGTGTCTGCGAATTCCTTGCGAATCGTGGGCTGGACCATTTCCGGCTGCTCACCTCCGCCGGGTGCGCTGAACGCACCCGCCTGGGCCTTGGCCATTTCGGCCCCGAATCTCCCCCCCACTGCGCGGGCATCGGAGGCGGCGTTCAGTCGCCTGGGAGCCGCCGCGGCCATCGGCATCGCGATCCCGCGATTCTGCCGCAATGCCTGCTTGTCGGATGCTCCCCGGCCGTTACGGCCGAACATCAATTCGTCGGCCACTGTGGAGCCGAAGACTCCCAGGAAGCTCATTGCCGTCTCGCCGGGCTTGAGGAGGTTGTGCGAGAACGTCGCGAGGCTGCTTTCAGTCTGCGGATGATGGTTTCGCCGCCACTTCCAGAAGAATTCCCGGATCTCCGGCACGTTCGAGCCGCCCGAGATGTACTCGATGCTCTTGTCGTAGATCGTCATCACCAGCGAACCGACGAACGGTTCGCCCGTCGCGTCGGTCAACTGCACCTTCATCTTTGCCTGCCGACCCGGCTTGTATTCCGTCGAGGAGGGAGTGACCTTTACGTTCAGCACGCGCGATTCGGGCGGAACGACAATCTCCCGCATCTCGGTGTACAGCTTTCCGTCCGCAACCGTTATCGCCTCGACGAAGAAGTTCGGCATGTCCTTCGTTACCACCGCGATCTCTTCGACGGTGCTCTTCCCGTCGAGTTTGATCACCGTCGGCGGCAGGTAGACGCCATTGGCCGGGCGAACAAACAGCAGTACCGTGCTGTCGGCGTGATCGGTATTGATCATCAGCCGGACCTTGTCGCCCGGCTTGTACTCCTTCTGATCGGGGATCAGCTCGAGATCGTTGAAGCGGAATTTTTCGCTGTCCAGACCTTCGCCACGGATCAGGAAGATGTATCCCCCCTCGATCTGTCGGCCCTTGGCATCCTTGAGGCGATACGCCAGGCGGTATTGCCCCGGCTCGGCCGCCGTGATCTGCTGATGCGCGCGTCCCTCGGCATTGGTCGCCAGATTCCATTCTTCAATCGCCTCTTCCTTCGGCTCACCCTTCTCGTTGTAGGTGATCCGATAGAGGATCAGCTCTCCCTCACCTTTGACCGGCTGACGGTCGATTGTGTGGGCCGACATGTGGGCGTGGATGACATCTCCCGTGCGGTAATAACCGCGATCCACCCACACGAATACCTTAAATGGCTTGCGGGGAGCGAGCACATCACCGCTGCCGACGATCGTGCGGCGTGACTCATCCGTCACTTCTGCCGTGATTGTGTACTTGTGATCGTCGTCGCCGTGGACTTCTTTGGCGAGTGCCGTGTCGATCGTCACATCGACGGTGCCGTCGGGACCGATCGGGACTTCGACCTCAGCGACAACTTCCGGCGGATCGTGTCGCGGCGGAAACCACCAGAAGTGCGGCCGCGGGCAGCCCCAGACATTCCAGCCGGGATACCAGACATAATCGTACGCGAACCACCAGTAACCCGGGCCGTAGAACCAGTCCCACGGATGCGGCGGGTACCAGCGTTCGTCGTGGCGGGTACGCGTGACCTTGTACTTCACCGTCGCATTCACGACCGGAGCGCCGAAGTAATACTTCGCGCGAATCTTCGCGGTGATCTTCTCGCCGAGCATCACAGGCTCTGTCGGAGCATCGACGAGCACTTCGAACTCGGGCTTCTTGTATTCCTCGACGCGGAAGTTGCCACCTCCGCTGACGCCGGAATGATTGACAATGAAGATCACATACTGCCCGAGGGTTGCATCCGGCGGAAGCGAATATTCCCCCTCGAAGCCGCCGTAGGCATCGGTGGTGAAAGTCTTCTTGAAGACCTCTTCGCCCTGCGGGTTGTTGATCTGCACGTTGAACGACTGGAAGGCGAACTGCGAAACGTCCTTCTGGTCGTACTGCGCCTTGCGAATCCAGAACTTGAATTTGACCGGCTGATCCGGACGGTACACCGGGCGGTCGGTGATCACGAAGACCTTCGACTCGTTGTACTCGGCATCGTGTCGGGGCTGGTACCAGACGTGGCTGAAACCGAGAAACGCAAACCGGCCGTTGGCGCGGGCCATCGCCACCCACTGATAGCCGTTCTGCAGGTTCTTCGCACTGGGCGTGACGAGCCCGTTCTTGTCGGTGAACTCAGCGAAATTGAGCGTGCTGATCTGAAAGCGGTTGTTGCCGACGTGCTTCTGCTGCCAGCCGAAGAATTCGACGTTCGCCCTGGCGATCGGCTGCCCGGTCACGGCATCGGCGACGAAGTACAGCGTCTTTCCTTCCAGCTGCTTCCTGGCAATCACCGTGTCGGTAATCCAGACGACAATCCGGCTGGTGTTGCCGTCCGCCATCCTGGCGACGAGCAGGTATGCCCCGGCCTTGTCGAGCGGCGTCGTGATGGTGACGCGTTTGTCGAGATGCTCTTCGCGCGGCTCCAGATCCTCGCTGAAGGTGGCGACCTTCTCGCCGACGTACTTCTGCTGGTTCTCCTGTACGAGCCGATAGCCGATATCGCTGATGTTGAGGCGTTCCCACTCCAGACGCTGGGGATTCGATTTCAGATAGGCTTTGACATCCGCCAGCAGCTGTTCGACCTTGATCGCGTGCGCTTCGAAGTCGACCCGTTTGCCGTTCCGGAAGACATATCCCACCGTGGCTTTCTTCCCGGCGGGCTGCACGCCCAGTCCATCGAACTGCCCCCAGTTGTCGACGATCTGGCTGAGCTGTTTCTTCTTGAAGTCGTTGCGGCCGGGGCCGAAGCGATCGATGCTCTGCCGCCAGTAGTCGGCGGCTTTCGGATACTGCCGACGATTTGAAAAAATCTCTGCGAGGCGCTGGAGAGCCTGTTCAGCGAACGAACCTTCCCCTTTGCCGATCTGCTGATAGACCCGAATGAAGTTGTATTCCTCGGGGAGCTTGAACCGCTTGACGCCGGTCGCCAGGCGGGCAATGGTCTCGTCCTCGCCCAGCGTGCGGAGAGCAAAGACACCCGTCTCCCGTTTCTCGTCGGCGTCGCTGCCGCGACCGATCCATCCGTACTGCGCCAAGGTCTGCACGCCGTACTGCTGCCAGAGGAAGTTCGCGAACTGCATGCGGGCTTCGAGTCGTCGCCCGGCGGAGACTTCAGCCGCCTGCGAGAGCAGCCAGCGCCACCGCTGCCCGTCGGTTTTGGCGGCCTTGTAGCTCTCGGGAAGATCGAGATGACCGAAGATCGGGTTTCCCTCTTCGTCGACCGGCGCTCCCTGCGTCCCGGCACCGTGGATCGTGTACCCCTCCTCGTAATCGGGGAGTTCGGAAAGATCGGTCAGGTACTGCAGCCGCCAGGCCTGGTTGTATCCGCCGCCATAGAGAATGTTGTGCGCGAACGTGTGGTAAAAGGAGCCGAGATCGGCATCCGCGGCATTCTCCTCCTTCTGGAGCAGTTCGAGCGCCTGATCCATCAGTTGCAGGCCCCGCACCCGATCGCGCGCGTAGGAGCTCACGTACCGGCCACCGCCCCGTTTGTTTCCCCGGTAGAACTCACCGGCGACGATGAAGCCGTAATGCTCGCCGCTGAAGTAGGTCTGAGCCGCCGCGTACAGCAGGCGCCAGTTCTCCTGGTGCTTTTCGATCACCTGTTCGCGATAGGCGTCGATTTCGTCACTCCGTCCCAGCCGCTGCAGCGCGAGAATGGCCTGTTTCAGGTCATCGCCTACCTTCTTCACATCCGCTTTCGGGTCGAGTGTCACTTTGCGGTAGCCTTCGTAAGCATCCTTGAAGTTGCCCGCCTGAAAGGCCTTCTTCGCCTGCTCCCGCAGTGTCTCGGAGTCAGGCTCTGCGGCCTGAAGGCAGACTCCGACTGAGACACCGATTCCCAGAACTCCCAGCAGGACGAGCACGGACGTAGTCTTGGACATCAGGAGAATCCTTCGAACGCGATAGGTCGACTGCGAGTGTCAGTCACTGCCCGTCGAACGACTTGCACGCCCCGGAGACTGTGGGGCAACGGAGATTCGACAACTCCGTCATTGGAAAAGTTCCCTCAATCTCCGGCCCGCCTGCGGTTTTGTCAATTCGAGTTCGCACCCTTTGCCGAACCCGGTGCCCCCGGATACAACAACATTCAGACAACAAGAAATCACCGCGACGAGCCGGGGCGACGACCATTCACTCATCTCACTCTTCTCAACCCTCAGATCCACAGATTCCGCTGCATCCCTATTTCGCGGTGACCGCGTGGGGGCTGGAACCACTTGCCGCGGCGGAACTGACTTCTCTCGGTGCCGCCGACGTAGAAGCGATCACCGGCGGAGTCCGTTTTCGCGGCGATCTCGAGCTCCTCTACCGCGCGAACCTCTGGCTGCGCACCGCGACACGGATTGTCCGGCCCTTGCGCGAGTTCGCCGCCGGAACTCCGGAGATGCTCTATTCACAGGTCCGCCGCGTCCGCTGGGAGGAGTATCTCAACCCGCAGCGAACGCTGGCTGTCTACGCGACCATTCAGGGTTCGGGAGTCCGCAGCCGGGGCGAACCAGCGGAGGAGATACCCGCGACGGCCCCTTCCGGTCGCAGAGGAAAGGGCCCCCCCACCCGCGAACCTGCGGGACGCGCTACCCCGCGCAAGGGAATCACGCATTCGCAGTACGCGGCTCTGAAGATCAAGGACGCAATCTGTGATCGACTCCGCCGCGAACAGGGAGCACGTCCGAACATCGATACCGAACAGCCGGACATTCGCGTCCAGGCGCACTTCGCCGGGGGACGCTGCATTCTGAGCCTCGATTCGTCGGGAGCGAGTCTGCACGAGCGTGGTTATCGCTTGCAGACAACCGGAGCCCCGCTGAAAGAAACGCTCGCCGCCGCCATCATTCAGCTCACGGGCTGGGACGGGCGATGCCCGCTCATCGATCCGATGTGCGGATCGGGGACGCTGCTCATCGAGGCGGCGCTGCAGGCGCGGCGAATCGCTCCCGGACTGCTGCGGGAACATTTCGGCTTCGAACGCTGGCCCGATTTCGACCGCCGTATTTGGGATCGAGTGCGCAGCGAGGCTCGTCGTGAAGCCCTTCCCGAATGTCCGTGCACGATTCTCGGCTTTGATGCCGACCGCCGCGCCATCCAGGCGGCGATTGCGAACGCCCGCCGGGCCGGAGTCGAGAACTCCATCCGCTTTGCCGTGCAGGACCTGGAGGGGCTGACTCCCCCCACCGCGTCTCCCCCGGGAGTGCTGGTCGTCAATCCTCCTTACGGGGAACGACTCGGCAAGAACGACGATCTCGCCACCCTCTATCGTCGGCTCGGAGAGATCTGGAAAGAACGGTTTCCCGGCTGGACCGGGCATGTGCTGGCCGGCAACCTGCAACTCTCGCGGTCCATCCCGCTGCGTGCCACAGACAAGCCCAAGCTCTACAACAGCGCCCTCGAATGCCGGCTGCTGAAGTTTCCGATCTCGCTCCCCACTCCGGATGAGCAAGAGAACGCCTGAGCGGTTATTCGCCCGCAAGTCAAAGACGCAGGAACTGAAAAGTTCCAGGCGGGGCTCTCCACCAAAACCGGAGCAAAGCGCCAGAGGGCGCAGCCCTCTGGCCACGCCCCGCGGGCACCTTCCTGCAGTCTAAAGCCTGCAGCCTGAAGCCTACGTAATGTGCGCCCCCTGCGTCTCGACGTAGACCGCGTAGACCGACTGGCTCGCGGTCATGAACAGGCGGTTCCGCTTCTCGCCGCCGAAGCAGACATTGGAGCAGATCTCCGGCAGCAGGATCTGGCCGATGCGATCGCCGTTGGGAGCGAAGATGTGCACGCCGTCGTATCCGTCGCCAACCCAGCCGGCACTCGCCCAGATATTGCCGTCGATGTCCGCACGGATTCCGTCCGCGAAACCCGCCTTGCCATTCAGTTCCATCGAGGTGAACTCGCGGCCGTTGGCGAGCCGCTTCCCGTCGACCACATCCCACACCTTGATGTTCTTCGGGGCGTCGGGATAGTGCGAGGCTCCGGTATCGGCGATATACAGCTTCTTGTAGTCGGGCGAGAAGCAGAGTCCGTTCGGCTTGTAGATCTCGTCGGTCACCATCTCCATCTTGCCGGTGTGGGCATCGATGCGGTAGACCGCTTCCTTGAGATGCAGTTTCCCTTTGTGCCCCTCGTAGTTCATCAGGCTGCCGTAGCCCGGATCGGTGAACCAGATGGCTCCATCATCCGGATGGACGACGGCATCGTTCGGAGCATTGAGCGGCTTTCCCTGCCAGCTGTCGGCAAGGACAGTGATCGTGCCGTCATACTCGTAACGAACGACGCGGCGATTGCCATGCTCGCACGCGATCTGCCGCCCCTGATAGTCAAACGTATTTCCGTTGCTGTTCCCTGAAGGCTGACGAAACTTGCTGACGTGCCCGTCCTCTTCGAGCCAGCGATACTGCAGGTTGCTGGGGATGTCGCTCCAGATGAAATAGCGACCGACGCCATTCCATGCCGGCCCTTCCGCCCAGAGTGATCCGCGGTGCAGACGCTGAATCGCCGTGGTGCCGAGCTTGTACGGCTTGAAGCGATCATCGAGCACAACGATATCGGGATCGGGATAGCGAATCGGTTCCGCATCGGGACCGTAATCCCGTCCGAACGCGACGGAGGTCGTCGCGGCGGCAGCGGCCGTCGCAGCCGCTGTCAAAAACCCTCGCCGTCCGATCTTCGTGACCGGGAGATCAGCCGTTTCCTGCGAGTCGGCGGAGTGAGCGCTCTTCATCAGCAGACGTCCTTCTGAATCGAGTGAATCGGGAAAGAAAGTGCCGAGTGGCCGTGACGCGTCGCTGCTGCGCAAATTCTCAGTCTTCGAGGGTCTCACCGTTCGTCACGAGAGCGCGCGATCCGGTGACATATCGACGCATCGGAGACTGTGACTCAGAATAAGCCGCCTCTCCCGATTTCGCAAATTGAGCAATGCAATTCGTCCGCGGAGTCAAACTCCCTGCTGAATTCCCGAAATCCGGCTGATACACTTGCGGGAATGCTGATGCGTCGGTCCTGCGGTACCCTGCACGATTTTCCACGCGGAGGAAACCATGAGGCAACCGGGTGTTTTGCGTTCTGCATCGCTGGTCACTGGCATCGCCTTCCTTTCCTGCTCGTTCTCGCTGCTGCCGGCCGATGAGAAGGAGCAGCCCCGGAAGCGCCCGGCTCGCCAGGCCGAAGCGCAGCCAGAATTTCCTCCGCAATTGCCGGGAGGAAAGACACAGGTGACGGTCACCTCGGAAGCATTCCTGAAGGCCCCCGAGACCATCAAGAAGGAGGTCGAGATCGCCAAGGCGGTCCCCACGATCGACATCATGTACTTCCCCGGCCAGGACTACCCCGGCAACCCGTGGTCGGTGTGGGGGGATGGAACCGCGACCGCGGGGAAGTATTACACGGGGATCGGCGACCACATCGGTCCGGCGGGGAACGGCTTCGTTTTCGAGTACGACGCCACCACGAAGAGCCTGCGGAAGCTCACCGACATCGCCTCGCTCCTGAAGCTTCCGGAAGGGCATTACGTGCCCGGCAAGATTCACAGCCGCGTCGATCTGGGAAGCGATGGCCGGATCTACTTCTCGACCCATCGGGGCTCGACCCGCGTCACCACCGACGAGTACCACTACAAGGGTGACTGGATCATTGCCCACGATCCGAAGACGGGTGAATCGGAGATCATCGCGCACGGCCCCGTTCCGAAACATTGCCTGCCGACGAGCGTTCTCGATCCCGAGCGTCTGCTCTTCTATGCGGGAACCGCCTCCGCCGACCCCCAGGCCAGGGAGATTCACTTCCTGGCGTACGACATCAGGAACCGCAAGGTGCTGTATTCGGGTCCGAACGGCCCGGCCCGATACATCATGTTCGCCCCCTCGACCGGACGCGTCTATTACACGCCCGGAGTCGAAGGAAAAAGCGAAGGGCCTGTGATGCGGTATGATCCCGCCTCTGCCGGCCCGCCGGTTCAGCTGGAAACCGAGATCGGCCTCCGCTCCGCCACCGCGGAAACGCCTCAGGGGATCATTTACACGGTCTCCCAGGCTCCCCGCGGCGAAGAGGCAATGATCTACGCGTTCGATACGAAGACCGAAACCGCCACGCGGCTGGGCTCGGCCGCGGTAGGCACGCAGAACTACATCACCTCGATCGATGCCGACCCGACCGGCCGCTACCTCTACTACATCCCGGGCGCGCACGGCGGCAGCGAACTCGATGGCTCTCCGGTGGTGCAGTACGACGTCAAGACGGGCAGGAAAAAGGTGCTCGCCTTCCTGCACCCGTACTGCCAGGATGAGTTCGGCGCCACCCTCAAGGGAACGTTCAGCTCAGCGGTCGATGCCGCCGGCGACAAGCTCTATGTCACCTGGAACAACAGCCGCGGAACCCGCGTCTGGGATTCCTGCGTGCTGACCGTCATTCACATTCCGGCATCCGAACGCACGCTGGATTGACCTGCGAACGCGGTTTGCCTCCGCAATCCCCAAACGCCCGCAGCCGGGAGGGTGTCCTTCCTGGCGGCGGGCGTCTTCGATCTGCGGCTGATGCGTCCGCCTGCTTTCGCGCAGCAAGCCGTTCAAACCTTTCTGCAGAAGCAGCAGCGCGGGGGCGATCCCCCCATAATGGGCACTCGTAAAGCGGGCGCAGAGCACATCCGCCCCCGCGCAAAAAAAGAACCGGGTTCATCCGACCCGTGTCGGATGAACCCGGCTGCTCAATCGAGGAGGAACTCGTTACGACGCAGTGTGCGTCGCTGCATCAGACGATGCAGGAGAGCTCGCCCACTGGATCGTAATCAGGCTTCGGGGCTCGGAGCCGGAGCCGGAGCGTCCGCCGGGGGAGCCGGAGGAGCGGGGGGAGCCGGAGGAGCCGCGGGGGGAGCCATCTCGCCACCGATCGGGCCACCGACGGGGCCGGGACCGTAAGCCGCACCACCAGCGCAGGTCGGAACCGGCGCACAGCAGGTCGGAGCCGGAGCGCAGCAAACCGGTGCCGGAGCGGGAGCACAGCAGCTCGCGACCGGAGCCGGAGCACAGCAGGCAACCGGAGCGCAGCAGGTGTTGTGGCAGCGGTGACGGCGGACGCGGCAGCGGCGCGGAGCGCAGCAGGCGTCATAACCACCACAGACCGGCGGGCAGGCGTTGCAAACCGGAGCAACCGGAGCGCAGCAGGCGACCGGAGCGCAGCAGCCGTGACCACGGTAGCGCGCCTGGGCTTCGTTCGAGTCAGCGAGCGACAGGCCAATCGCCATTGCACAGATAGCAGCCAATCCAAGAACCTTACGACTCATCTTTCAGTTCTCCTACACAAGTTGAAACGGGAGACGCGGACACGAAATCACGGAAACCCACTTTTGATGGCCTGCGCTCACGCGTGCCGTGTAAAGGTGCACAGGATTAGCAGGTCCAGAAGAATACACAAATCTTACCGGATGTCCGGATTGAGCAATCTAAAATACCAGACGAGGATGCGTTGTCAAACAAAAGCACGAAAATTTGTCAGGCGCACCATCTCTCCCAAACCCCCACACCCGTTGGACAAATAGATAAACCAGCGCGAGGCCGCTGTCAAAGAAAAATCTGCCGATTCTCACGATTGATCTCAATACGGGCTTTGAAGATGACTTAACAGGCAAATGGGGAAAATACGGACATACACTTCTAGCCTCTAGGGAAAGCCCCCATTTTGCCCCGCCGACGACGAAAACCGCTGGAAATTGCGCCTGCTACTCCTCCATGTAGACCGCCGAACGCGATTCAAATTCAACCGCTCCACAGCGGACTGCATTCGGGCGATCTGCGGGAAGCTGCCGGTTCACCCCCGGTCGATCCTCGACAGCGGACGCAATCCCCTCCAGAATGTGGCGGACGGGGGAGCGCAAGTCCGCGTCAGGGCTTCCTGCTCTCCCACGGAACCTCCAGTCGCTCTTGTGGACGAGATCCAACATGGCGGATGACGATCGGTCCCCCTGGCAATTGCCTCAGCCCTGCTTCACCTGGCAACTGCCGCGGCGGACGCTCTCACTCGGGCGCGTGCCGCTCTTCATGGGGATTGTCAACGTGACCCCCGACAGCTTCTCCGACGGTGGCCGCTATACGACGGTCGATGCCGCCGTCGAGCAGGCGCGGGGACTCGTTGAACAGGGAGCCGACATTCTCGACATTGGCGGTGAATCAACCCGCCCGGGAGCCGAGCCGGTCCCCCTCGATGAAGAGCTCCGCCGCGTCATCCCGGTGATCGAGCGGCTGGCGAAGGAATTCACGGTCCCCCTCTCGATCGACACGACGAAGGCGGAAGTCGCACGGCAGGCCCTCGCCGCGGGAGCCGAGATCGTCAACGACATTTCCGGCCTCGCGTTCGATCCGGAGATGCCGGCGGTCTGCCGCGATGCGCAGGCCGCGGTCATCTGCATGCACATCCAGGGAACGCCGCAGACGATGCAGATCGATCCGCGCTATCCGAATGATGATCCGGTGACGGAGATCCGCCGGATTCTCGAAACGCGGCTGCGTGAGCTGGAAGAGGCCGGCATCCCCGGCGAGCGAATCGTGCTCGATCCCGGCATCGGGTTCGGCAAGACGGCGGCGCACAATCTTCAGTTGCTCGCCAATGTCGCCAGGTTCCGCGAACTGGGCCGGCCGCTCTGTATCGGACATTCGCGAAAGCGTTTTCTGGCGCGCATCCTGCAGCGTCCGGTAGACGAGCGGACGTTCGCCACCGTGGGTATCTCGCTCGCACTGGCACTGCAGACATGCGACATCATCCGCCTGCACGATATCGCCCCCTCGCGCGACTGTCTGCTCGCCTTCGCGGCGGTGATGGAGCAATGCCCGGAATGGAGACACGCCCTCGCCGGCATTGACCCGATGCGCGGGCAATCTCTATGATCGCGCCGCCGCGATTGGATGTCGCGGCATCTCTTGTTTGTGGCCTTCCCGAATCGATTGAGTCTGCCGCTGGAGTTTGAAACCGTGTCCGACACCCCCGAGAGTTCCAACCCGTCCCCCGCTCCCGCCCCGGCACCGGCTGCCCCGACGGGCGAAGCGAGCGACAAGCCGCTGATTTCCTACGAGACGTTCGCGCAGCTCGACCTGCGGGTGGCGACGGTCGTTGAAGCGCGCGAGCACCCGAATGCGACCAAGCTGCTGCTCCTTCAGGTCCAGGTGGGGGATGTCCGGAAGCAGATCGTCGCCGGCATCCGCGGACGTTACGAACCGGAGCAGCTGGTCGGCAAGCAGATCATCATCGTGAACAACCTGCAGCCGGCGATGCTTCGCGGCGAAGAAAGCAACGGCATGCTGCTTGCTGCTTCCGATGCCGACAACGTCGTCCTCCTGCAACCGGAACGCGAACTCGCCAGCGGCGCAAGGGTGAAATAGGCGACAGGCCGGAGACTGGAGTGGCGGCGGACCTCATCGCCGCCATATCCCACACCCGGACGCGCGCATCCGCCGTCCACCCCCGGCCCTCTCCTTTCTCCTCTCCACCCGCGCCTCTCTCCTTCCCCGCTCTACTCCCCTTTCGGCGGGCGGAGCATCAACGCCGAGGTTGCCTCTTCCGGGTTCTTGTCTTCGAAGAGGACGTGGTACACCTCGGAGGTGATCGGCATCTCGATGCCGAGTTTCTCGGCGTACTCGTGGACGCTGCGACTCGTCAGGACCCCCTCGGCGACGGCATCCATGCTGGCGAGGATCTGCGAGAGTTTCTCCCCCTGCCCCAGCCGCTGCCCGACGTGGCGATTACGGCCATAGGGGCTGATGCAGGTCGTGATCAGGTCTCCCATGCCGGCCAGTCCGGCGAAGGTGAGCGGCTCGGCCCCGAGGCTCGTCCCGAACCGGGTGATCTCCACGATGCCGCGGGTCATCAGCGCCGCTTTCGCGTTGTCGCCGTAACCCAGGCCGTCCGAGATCCCCGCGGCAATGGCGACGACGTTCTTCAGCGCCGCCGCCAGTTCGACCCCGACGATGTCGAGGTTCGTGTAAACGCGGAAGCGGTCGGTGCTGAACATCGCCTGCACCTGGCGGGCGAGGGCCAGGTCCCCACTGGCGGCGACGACGCTCGCCGGCAGCCGCCGCGAGATTTCCTCGGCATGGCTCGGCCCTCCCAGGGCGACGACGGCGCGGTTGCCCAGCACTTCGCCGATGATCTCGCTGGGGCGCATGAACGTCTCGTTCTCCATCCCCTTGATGACGCTCACCATCGGCCGGTCGGAAGTGAGATGCGGCGCCAGATCGGTCAGCGCTTCGCGAAGGTAGGCCGTGGGGATGGCGACGACCAGGATCTCGGCATCGGCGACCGCACGCTCGACATCAGAGGTGATCTCGATCGATTCGGGAATCCGGACGCCGGGAAGCAGGCGGCGGTTCTCGCGGGTCTCCGCCATTTCGCGTGCATATTCGGCATCACGCGACCAGAGCGAGACTTCCTGTCCGGCATGCTCAGCCAGCAGAATCGAGCAAGCCGTTCCCATAGCGCCGCTGCCAAGAACGGTAACCTTCATATCCATTGTCGTCCGATCTTTATGAAACCAGTATCACACCCGCACCGACCGGGGCATTCTGCCGACAGGGGCACCGATTCGACAGGGGGGCGCTCATCGCGCCCGGCAGAGGCGGAGCAGTCCGCACTCGCCACAACGTCGGCACCCGCCGCATATCCTGCACAAACCCGGTCAACCGTCGTGATCCGCGAGTTTCTGCAGATCCGCCCAGGCGAATCACAGGGCGTGATTTGTCACCCCGAATTTTGCAATCTAACCTTTTGAGCAGGCACCATCATTGCCAGGAGCATCTTAATGCAACAGACCATTGAACAGAAGCTCAGCGGGTACATCGATCGGCGGCAATCGACGCAGGGACGGCCGGACGGAGTCGAACGACGTCAGTTCGTGGACTCGCGGCAGACACTGCGGCCCGAGGTGATCGAACTCGCCGAGGCGATCGACCGCTACAAACTCTGCCACCGCCGCCGGTTCATCACCTTCGATGAACTCTACGACGTCCTCTGCGAGCTTGGCTACCACAAATAGCCGGAAAATCCGAACGCCGGGCGTTCCGTCGCGGCTCGACCGAAACGGGGCCGCGAGAAGCGGGCCGAGGGGCGCAGGCAGTGTGACCTGCCGGAGAATGTCATTTGCCGACTGCGCGCCCGCTGCGGCGTACTCAGTCGTGGGCGTAGGCCCGTGCCCGCCGGCGCTGCTGACGGCGTCGGCGGTTGATGGTGGGCGACGGATCGATCGGCTCCTCGCCGACATCGGTCAGATTGAGAATCCGTCCGCTGAAGAGCCGGTGCGAGAGCAGCAGCACGATCGCGCCGCCGACCGAGATCGCAAACCCTTCGAGCGAGATCAGATCCTCGATGCGCTCGCCGCCGGCCCAGGCATAGATCGAGGCCCCGATCAGTGCGCCGCTGAGGCCGAGAATACCGGTGACAATCGTGCCTCCGGGGTCGCGTCCGGGCAGGATCCCCTTGGCCAGCAGTCCACTGACGACGCCAAAGCCGATCCAGGTCAGGGACGTTTCGACGGCACTGTGAATCTGCTGGGTATCGATCGCGAACATCACGTTGGCTCCGGGAACCGATCCGGCATGGGGAATTGTCCCTTCGCAGGCCGACGGAGCCCAGCCCCATCCAGGTGACGGGCCGGACTTCGTCGGCTGCGAAGGGGACGCCCCCCCCTGGCGCCGCACCTGCAGTCCAATCGACTGCCGAGGCACGGCGCTACGTGCAAAGGCACTTGAACACGGAGGGCCAGCCGTCGACACCCCTCATCAGGGGGACGGCCGGAGAAGAGCAGGCAGCTCAGGGGATGGCGACGCCGGCTTCGGCGGCCGCACCGGCCCGCTGCAGATTGTATTGTTCGATCGCCTCGACCTGTCGGCTGAGGATGAACTCCGGCCCCGCCGGATAATACTGCACGTCATCCTGCAGATAGAAGGCGGAGGGGAGTGTCTGACCGCCGACCGTCGACTGACAACCGGTCGAAACCGTGGCCAGCAACGCACATCCCAGGAGCGCGGCTTTCGGCAGAGTCAAGAATCGGCTGACGGTCATTGCAACTCTCGCAGATGCTTGGTCGGCCCCGAATGCAATTCGAGGGGGGGCGAGTCACTCCGCGGGCATGAAAACACCCCGCGGAAACAGGGATCACGATGGCCCAGCCGCTCCAGGCCGTCCTGACGAATCGTGTTTCCCGCAAGAGTAGTATCGACCATCACAACCGGAAACTTCGGCACATCCTGCCAAGTTTCGAAAATATTTCCGCCCCCACCGGGGAAGCCGGCGAACAGCCACATCCCCGGCACCGGCCGCGAAGCCGCAACCCCTTTTCCCACAGCCACTTGCAACCTCGCAACCACAACAGCCGCAATCCTCCGGCACGCCGAGCCGCAACAGCCGTCGCCATCGCGGCCCCTCTCGTCCTGCGTGCCCGAGCCTCTGACGTCGGAAGAAAACGACGTGCGGCACCCCCAGCCCCTCCCCCCTCTCCCGCCTGGTGCCCACGAGCCACCACGAGAACTACGTCGCCTCGATCGCGGCCGGGCCCAGGCTCTGTCAGTTGACCCGCTGGCTGCGCGAGCTACGGGTGGATGCGGACATACCAGTGAATCTGGTGGCGGGTGAGCTTTCGGTTGCGTACACTGCCCTGATAGACGCATCTCATCGCTCGATGATAGTCACTTTTGGCTATCCACAAGACTTCGGCGAATCGAGATTCAAGATTGCATCTCTCGTTAATGTGGCTCGCGGCAGAAATTGCAGAAAACGAGGACATCCTGATGCGATGCCCGTGCAGTAGCAGAAACCAAGGGAGGACATGGAAGAGATTCCTGTTGTTGATATCTTCGCCGGCCCGGGAGGTCTTGGCGAAGGATTCAGTTCATTCAGCCCCGATCGAGAGCATCGCCCGTTCCAAGTGAGACTGTCGATTGAAAAGGAGTTCTGGGCTCGCCAGACTTTACGTCTCAGAAGCTTCTTTCGGCATCTGCACCGGTTTGAGGACCGGAACCTCTACTATCAGGTACTCCGGGGACAGGTACCGTTGAATGCGCTTCCGGACCGACTCAAGGAATATCCGGATTTATTGGAGAAATGGCAGGCGGCAGATCTGGAAGCAATGCAGGCCGAACTCGGTGCAGCGGCGCAGTCGGCGGAGGTTGGAACCCGCATCGCGCGGGCAGTTGCGCGCGCTCGGCCGCATTGGGTCCTCATCGGAGGGCCCCCGTGTCAGGCCTACTCAATCGTGGGGCGCGTCAGAAATCGGGGCAATGCTCACTACCGCATCGAGAAGGACCAGCGGTCATCACTGTACCGGGAATATCTGCAGATCCTTGCGAATCACTGGCCATCCGTATTCATCATGGAGAATGTGAAGGGGATTTTATCGACGACGATCCAGAACCAGCGATTGTTCGATCGAATTATTCAGGACCTTCAATCACCACTGGTGGCAATCGGAAAATCAGCACGGGCATCCCGTTCGAAGCGTTATCGAATTGTTCCACTTGTGCCTCCAGAAAGATCGCTTCTGCAGAATTCCTGGCGTCCCAGCGACTTTGTCGTCCCGTGTGAGCAGTACGGAATTCCGCAGGTTCGGCATCGGGTCATTCTGGTCGGGATTCGTGAAGACCTGACCGAGAGCGAACTGCCCCGTTTGAGGCCCGTTCAGCCGCCAACCGTCAGCGAAGTTATTCTTGATCTACCTCCATTGCGCAGTGGTTTATCCAGCAGGCAAAGTAGTCTACTGCAAACGCCACTGCGTGACAGTCCTGATTCATGGAAACGCACTCTGGTCGACCTGATTCGGCAGTTTGAGCGTCTGGGGAGGCGATGCTGGATGGTCACTTCACCCAATGGAGCATTGGCTCCAGTCCGTGAATTGATGCTGGAGAAAGTCAGCAATCTTCGGCTTCCAGACTGTGATCGAGGCGCAGAATTCATACGATGGACGCCTGGCCGCAAAATGAACGAATCGCTGCGCGAATGGTACGTTGATGATCACTTGGGTGGCGTCTGTAATCACTGCACCCGCGGGCACATGGACACTGACCTCGCACGATATCTGTTTGCAGCCTGCTATGCTTCGATTCACGGTGTTTCCCCGAAACTATCGGAGTTCCCGAAGTTTCTTCAGCCGAATCATCTCAACGCAGCAACCGGAGATTTTAGCGACCGCTTCCGGGTTCAAGTCGCCGATAAGCCGGCCACAACCGTTGTGTCGCATCTGGCAAAAGACGGTCACTATTTTATTCACCCGGATCCGTCCCAATGTCGCAGCCTGACCGTCAGGGAAGCCGCAAGACTGCAGACCTTTCCTGACAATTACTACTTCTGTGGTCCTCGCACTGCCCAATATGTACAGGTTGGAAATGCGGTTCCACCGCTGATCGCGACTCAGATTGCGGAGTGTGTCTGGACGTTTCTGGAGGCTCAGAAGAGCAAGCGATGACAGACAAGCTCTCCCCGGAGCGGCGGAGCTGGAACATGTCACGTATCAGGAGCGGAAACACCGCTCCTGAGATCGCCGTACGTTCCATCCTGCACCGGATGGGACTGAGGTTTCGACTTCACGGCCGGCACCTTCCCGGCCGGCCCGATATCGTGCTGCCCCGCCACAGAACGGTTGTATTCGTCCACGGATGCTTCTGGCATCGTCACCCAAAGTGCAAGTTCGCGTACGTGCCGAAATCGCGAGCGGAATTCTGGCAGAAGAAATTTCAGAGTAATGTTGAACGGGATATCGCCGTCCAGAAACAGCTGCGCTCATCAGGGTGGCGGATTGTGGTCGTATGGGAATGCGAAATCAAGAACCCTGTTCGACTCGCGGCTCGCCTCGGCCGCATTTTCAAGACAACGTGAATCGCACCCTCGCTGACTGCGCCTCTACATTCCTGTGTGCTTTCCTGCTATTCTGGATCTGTTCTGCAGGTACCGCACCAATGCTTCCAGGTAACGTGTCTTCCAACGAACTCATGAAGCACAAGCTGCTGGATTGGATCTGATAGCTCAACTCATGTCGCCCCGAAGATCCCCCGCTACGAATGTACCAGACCGAACCTGTCCTCAAACCTCCGAGCACGATTCCGACCTTGTACCGCCACATGCTGGGGCATTGGTCGAGAGCCTGAGAGCATTCGGGTACGATCTTGCCACGGCTCTTGCAGATCTCGCCGATAACAGTATCTACCACAACTCACGACGGGTCGCGATACACTTTCACTGGGCCGGTGAAAGTTCGGCTATTGCAATTGCAGATGACGGGGATGGGATGGACGAACACACCCTTGTCAATGCGATGCGAGTGGGAAGCAGAAACCCGAGAGACAGTCGCGACCCGAAGGACCTCGGACGGTTCGGACTGGGCCTTAAGACAGCATCATTCTCTCAGGCACGGCGAGTAACTGTCTTTAGCCGCAAGAAAGGCGGGCAGGAACTGATCCGGTGCTGGGATCTTGACCACATTGCCCAAACAAACGAATGGCGGCTGCTGCGCAGCCCGACAGCACTAGCCCGGAAACTGGCAGAGCGGCTGCGGCTCCCACGACACGGAACAGTGGTAGTCTGGGAAAAACTCGATCGACTCACCGCGGACACAACGATCGAGAGTGACACAGACGAAGATGCCTTCTTGCGCCAGGCTGAATTCGTCGGCAATCACTTTGCGACTGTCTTCCACAGGATAATGACTGGGAGAAAACCAGTTTCATTCACACTCAATGGCAACCCGATCAAGGCCTGGGACCCGTTCCTTACGGACGAGCCCGCTACGCAACGACTGCCACTGGAGCGGCTGAGCTTTCAGGGACACAAGATCGAAGTCCAGGCGTTCGTGCTCCCGCATCTCTCAAAAATTGATGCAGAAACACATCAATCTGCTGCCGGATACCGGGGATGGAATGCTCACCAGGGATTTTACGTCTACCGCAATTCGCGACTTCTCGTTCCCGGGGACTGGCTCGGCATTAAAGGCTGGCGACAGGAAGAACACTACAAGCTGGCTCGGATCCGTGTCGATCTCCCGAATTCGATTGATCACGAATGGGCGATCGACGTCACAAAGGCCCGTGCACGTCCTCCCGAACGGATCCGCCGCGAACTTGCAAGGATTGGTGAGCGAACACGGTCGCTCGCGAAGCGGGTCTATTCATTTCGCGGAGCAAAGCTGCTACCTGCAGCATCCGAAGAAAGAGTGTTCCTCTGGGAGCAGACAGCAAAGCACAACCAGGTTGCATATCGACTGAATCGCGATCACCCCTTGCTGAAACAGGTTCGGGTCGCCTGCAGCGACAAGCCGAAGCTCGCCGCATTGCTGCGTCTGATCGAAGAAACGATCCCGGTTCCCTTGATTATGACCACGGACCGTGAGATGCCGGATCGCACTCTGGGCCCTTTCGAATCAGCCAAAGAGGCTGACATCCTCGACGTGATGCGACAGGTCTTTGCAGCGTTGCTGGCCAGCGGACTTTCGAAATCTGACGCACTGCTCCGCCTGGCCCATATTGAGCCGTTCGGCAGCTTTCCTTCTGTTCTCCAATCCTTCTCGGAAGAGGCATCAGGATGAGCGAAGCTTTCAATCACGCACGCACGCTGGCTGTGACCCTGCTCAACATGCAGCCGCTGCGCACCGGGGAAGTCATCCGAGCACAAGTCGAACTCGCTGCAGAGATGACTCGAAAGACGGGGCTCGGTGAAGTGGACGTTGAACGTCTGGTCGCACAGTTGATGCATGAAGGTAATGTCCACGTCCCGCCCTCGACGCTCATGGATGACCCGGCAGATCACATCGAATGGCTGCCGGCCCGTCGCGGCAGCATTGAATGGAAATTCTGGAGTCGCTATCGCATGTATCTCGAGCAGGATAAACAGCTCCCTGCTCCCGCAGTGCATGCCCTCGACCGACTGACTGATGACATCCTGGGCAAGCTGGAAGCTCCCGACCGAACGCCGCCTTGGGATTGCCGTGGAATGGTTGTCGGCAGCGTGCAGTCAGGAAAAACAGCGAACTACTGTGGTGTCATATGCAAGGCGATTGATGCCGGGTATCGGCTGATCGTCGTCCTGGCAGGCATGCACGATAATCTCCGGAGCCAGACTCAGTTCCGCATCGATGAGGGCGTTCTGGGGCGAGACACACAAAAGGAGCGCCGGCTGAATCAGGCCAGCAGTCTCATCGGCGTGGGAAAACTGTTCGGCGAGCTGCTCACGATCCATTCACTTACGACCAGTCTCGAAAAGGGAGGGGATTTTCAGGCTCCGAAAGCTGGATTGAATATTGCAATTGGCGGTGACCCGGTAATTCTCGTTGTGAAGAAGAATAAGCACGTACTTCGCAATCTTCTCAGTTGGGTACTCCACGTCCGCGGCGAGGAAATTCCAGGCGGACGCGGGCGAATTGTGCGAGATGTCCCCCTGCTCGTCATCGATGATGAAGCCGACAATGCTTCGATCAACACGAAGGACCGGCGGGGGCAGCCAACCGATGATGACGACGTGACGGCAATCAACGGCCGAATACGTGAACTGCTCGATGCATTTGAGAAGAGCGCTTACGTTGGCTACACAGCGACTCCGTTCGCAAATATCTTTATCAATCCAGATGCAGAGACACCACGGCACGGTGAGGATCTCTTTCCGCGCAGCTTCATCCTCAACGTCTCGCCCCCCTCGAACTATGTCAGTCCATCACGCGTGTTCGGGCTGGATGGTGATCCCGATGCGGGAATTGAACCACAGGAGGGTCTTCCCCTCATCCGGATCGTAAGCGATCACGAGCACATCTTTCCGCCCAAACACAAGACAGATCTCCACGTCCACTCCCTGCCTGGGTCGTTGAGACAAGCAATCCTCAGCTTCATTCTCGTCTGTGCTGCCCGCCGGGCCCGCGGACAGACTGCTGTTCACAACTCGATGCTGGTGCATGTCTCCCGGTTCATCGATGTTCATCACCAGGTTGCCGAACTGATCCATCGAGAAATCGACCGCCTGAGGCGGCGGCTGATGCTGGGAGAAGGAGAACGACAGCAGACGCTCCTGGAAGAACTGAAAGCGCTCTGGAGCAACGATTTCAAACCGACCAGTGATTTCATCCGGGAACGATCCCCCGACGAGGATCTGGCTGAAGTCTCGTGGAACCAGGTCGCCAGGGAACTGGGCGAGGCCGCGGCCCGCATCGAGGTCAAGGAGATCAATGGGCACGCGACAGACGCACTGGACTATGTGAACCACCGCGAAGGGTTCAGCGTAATCGCCGTGGGTGGAGACAAACTCTCCCGTGGGCTCACGCTGGAGGGCCTGTCGGTCAGCTACTTCCTGCGCGCGTCGCAGATGTACGATACGCTGATGCAGATGGGACGGTGGTTCGGATATCGCCGCGGATATCTCGATCTGTGCCGCCTGTTCACGACCGATGACCTGCGGGGCTGGTATCGCCATATTGCGCTGGCCGAGGTCGAACTCCGCCGTGAGTTTGATCGCATGAAGGAAGCAGGCCTGACTCCGCGCCGTTACGGTCTGCGAGTCCGTGAGCATCCAGGCGGACTCCTGATCACAGCCATGAACAAGATGTCGCACGCGCAGACTCAGCGGCTCTCATATGCCGGCCAGCTGATCCAGACTGCATATTTCGATACGTCCCTCGAAGTGGTGCGCCGCAATGTGGAGGTGGTCAAGCGTTTCCTGATGGAGCTTGGCGAGTGCCAGAAACAGGATACTCACCCGTTGTGGCGAAATGTCACTTCAGAACAGATCTGTGATGGTCTGCTCCGGAATTACTCCATCACGCCGGAAGCCTGGCGATTCCAGAAGCCCGAAATGATCAAGTTCATCAGTCGCCAGGCGGCACAGGGGGAACTGGTGAACTGGACCGTGGTTCTGGTACATACCAGCGGCAAAGCCGAGAAGTTTGAGATTCCGGCTTGCTCCGTTGGAATTGCCGAGCGCGGCCCGGAAGCCGATTCCTGGGAAAACGGGACAACGCCGCCCATTTACAGGACACGAAATGCGAACATTCAGAGTCCTGCGCACCAGGCTTTGGATCTGGCACACTTCACGATTGACGATGCTCTGCTCGATCACCTGCTCGCGAAGAAAACCGACGAGGATGGCAGCCCCCTTTTTGACGAGGAGGAACGAAGGCTGCTGAAGAGCTGCCACGCCGAAGGCCTCACCCTGCTGCAGGCGGCGGAGCTGATCACTGCCCATCGTAATTCTCTCCGGAACGGAGCGGGACAAGACAAACGCATTCACGGCCAGGTCGCACGAAATCTCCGGCCCAGCACTCACGGCCTGCTGCTCATCTATCCAATCGTTCCGAAGGAGAGGGTTTGGTCCCAGGATGAACCATTCATGGGGCTGGCCTTCAGTTTTCCGTCGAGCCACACAGCCAGATCGGTGGAATACCGGGTGAACCGAGTCTGGCAGGATACCTTCCAGGACAGCGACTATGCCGATGGCGATGCATGATCTCTGGACGGCGATGGACGGCGATCTCAGAGCGGGCCGGACCAGCACAGGAGGATGGCTGCTGCGGCTCGCACGCCCTGAGGCGGGCTGTCCCGTGTTTGCTGCCCTGGAGGTGGGAACTCATCGCCGGGCAGTGCTGTTGCGGCTCCCCATTGCGTCAGTTCCGCCCCGACGCCGCTGGCCTCGCTGCAAGGGCCTTGAACCGCTGATCATACGGCTGACGGGCGATGAGTACTTCGGGATCGCGCTGAAGGAGCCGCGATACAGTGACGTATTCAGCTCGCTGGCTGAAGACCTGGTCCGGCGGATCGGGGAGGCCGCTACTCCCGACGAGCAGTCGAACGCGTTTCTGGGCCAGCTTGCCCGCTGGCAGAAGTTTCTTACAACCGCAAACGAGGGATTGTCGGAGGAGGCGCAGCGTGGATTGTGGGGCGAGTTGAGTTTCCTGCGGGAGTATCTGCTGCCCATCCACGGCTCCGCTGCCGTGACCGCCTGGCGGGGCACTGCACAGGCACATCAGGATTTCCAGTTCCCGGCTGGAGCCGTTGAAGTCAAGACAACCATCGCCAGCCAGCCCCAGGTCGTCCGGATCAGCAGCGCGCGGCAACTCGATGATCAGGGATGGCCAATCCTGATTCTGCACGTCATCGCACTGGACATGCGGGAAGGAAGCGGAGAAACACTGCCGGCCCTTGTGACATCGCTGCGACATCGACTGCGGTCTGATGTCGCTGCAAGAGAGCGGTTCGAAGACAACCTGCTCCTGGCCGGCTATTTCGATGTCCACGTCCCGCGATATGCGGAACGAGGATACATCATCCGCTCCCAGACGCCTCTGCACGTAACAGAGGACTTCCCGAGGTTGACTGAGCGCAGTCTCCCTCCCGGAGTCGGAGACGTGACATATGGCCTTGCGATTGCCTCGTGCAGTTCGTTTGCAATTCCCCCTGGTGACCTCAAACGCGCCATCCTGACCATGGCGACAGCAGGACAGAATAGTTCGGAGAGATCATGACCGATCCACTGACACTTACAGAGCAGTTCGCGGCCGACCTGCATCAGGACGTGATGGCCCGGGCCGGCAGCGACACCGAACCGCAGATGCGGGAAGACGCTTTCACGGAGCTTGTTCTGGAACTGCTGAACGAGCACAACGAATCCGACGGAGTGGAACTGTGCTATCATGCCACGGGGGGGCGGGGCCGACTCCCGGCGGCGAAGGTGAATGCATGGGCGATGTCCGGGGACGGAGCTACGCTGGACCTGTTTGTGGTCCATTACCTGGGCTCAGGTCAGGCCGCCACGGTGGCCCGCAGCACAGTGGTCGAACATTACAAGCTGCTCCGGGGGTTTCTGCGGCGTGCCCGGGAAGGGTTCCACACGCAGCTGGAGGAATCGCACGAGGCATTCGAAGCCGCCCGTCGAATCTTCGAAGCCAGAGACACTCTGACGACTGTGCGGCTGTTTCTGCTCACGGACGGTATCGTCAAATCGCTGGATATCGAACAGGAGCAACTCCCCGGCCTGGAGTTACGCTACGTTCTCTGGGATCTGGAGAAGCTGAGTCGGTTGCGTGTTGGCCACCGCGAAGTTGTCGAACTCGATTTTGTGAACGACTACGGAGGGGCGATTCCCTGCCTGCAGATGCCGGATTGCACGGGAGAGTACCGGACTTTTCTGGCATTTCTCCAAGCGCCGCTGCTGGCGCGGATCTACGGAGAGCATGGCCAGCGGCTGCTGGAGCGCAACGTACGTGCCTTTCTGCAGGCCCGCGGAAAAATCAATAAGGGGCTGCAGAAGACTCTGCGGGAGGAACCGCACCGGTTCCTTGCCTACAACAACGGGCTGTGCTGCACCGCTGCCGAGGTAAGACTACAGTCCGGGCCCGGCGGCCACGCCATGCTCGAATGGCTTCGAGATTTTCAGATTGTGAACGGTGGACAGACTACAGCTTCGATCTTTCACGCACTGAAAAAGGAGAAGGTCGACATTTCGCACGTGGTTGTGCAGGTCAAGCTGACAGTCCTGAGTGATCCGGCAAAAGTAACGGAAATCGTGCCGCTCATCTCGAAGTACGCCAACAGCCAGAACAAGGTGAACGTGGCGGATTTCGCAGCCACGGGCAGATTTCACCGGCAATTGGAGAACCTGTCGCGGACGGTCTGGGCTCCCCCGATGTCCGGAATGGACCGGGGGACGCACTGGTATTACGAACGGGCCCGGGGTTCCTACAAGGACGACAAAGCGCGGCAGGGGACGCCGGCGCGGCAGAGAGAATGGGCCGTCAACAATCCCCCGGACCGGGTGTTCACGAAGACCGACCTGGCGAAATTCGAGCACGCCTGGATTGGATTGCCACACATCGTCTGTCGGGGAGCCGAGAAAAACTTTGTCGACTTCGCTGAACGGCTTGAGGACCAGGGCGAACCGGTTGTCGATCAGAATTACTTCAAACACGCGATTGCCAAAGCGATCCTCTTCCGAACAGCAGAAAAGCTGTTCTCGTCATTGTCGCTCGTTGGCTACCGTGCCAACTCGGTCGCTTATGCCGTGTCCTGGGCAGCGGTGCGGTCGCAGCACCGAATCGATCTGAATTCGATCTGGGATAACCAGCGAGTGCCGCCACTCACACAAGAAGCTCTCAAAGCAGCCTGCCACGCTGCGCACCGACACATTACCAATACCACAGGGAACGCTGGCGAATGGTCAAAGAAGCTGGACTGCTGGGACAGGTTTCGGGCCCTGCCGATCGATGTCCCGGCCGACTGGGAATCGGAATGGGCGGACTCTCCATTTCTTGCCACGCCAGCCAATGGAAATTCTATCGCGAAAGAGTGGGAATCCGTCCGCATTGAATTCCTGAGCGACTCGCGAACGCTGGGAGAACTTGAAGCACTGACCGGTCGACGATGGATGGCCCGCTACCGCTCAGATCCGGTGAGCAAGTACGCCGTGCGAACCTGGGCAGAACTGAAGGGGGTTGGAGGAAGGCGGCTGAAGAATGTCCGGGATCTGGTGCAGATGCTGACTGCCGCGAAGGAAATTGAATCCAGGGTATCACTCGCAGACCGTGGGGAATCGTAACGAAGTGTGTGTTGCGGTGGATCCAACTCTTACCTGAGAAGGAAGTTCAAGTGCTCAGTGCTTACCAAACTGCCCAGCGGGCTTTGGCGGACCTCAAGAGCGCGGTCTACCAGGTACTTGCCGACGCTCCGGAAGCCGGGCTCAGTAATGCAGAGATCGGCCGGACACTCGGAATCTACGGCGGGCACATCGGACACGAAGGGCATATCCCGCGCACGCTGCTCTCGATGATGCAGCAGGAAGGAGTCGTCATCCAGGACGCCGGCAGCAAACGATGGCGTCTTCGCGTCTATTGGCCTTTCGAGCAGGACGCCACGGAGAACGTGGAGGCGACGAGGAACGATGGCGATTCTGTCGTCTCGCGACCATAGTGCCCGCATCCGCAGACATCAAGCTGTTCCGCCGCTGAGGAGGGCCCTCCTCAGACAGGACGCTCACTGACAGGGTGGCCCGGACAACTGTGTTGTCCGCGTCGCGGAGCGACAAAAGGGCTCGCCATGCGTTCTCGGTGACAGGTTGCACTCACACTCCACCCGACGCAGAAGGGCGGCCAAATCGATTCCGCTCCTGACTCCGGAACTCAGGAGCGGAAGATGCGTCGCAGCTATGCCTTCAATGCTTTTTCCGCGGAGAAGTTGACGTAGGTCAGGCTTAGACTGTAGTGCTCTGTCCATCACTAAATGTCACTCTCCGTAGGTCAGGCTGTGCCTGACTGAACCACAAGTTCACGTCCTCGATGCTGACATTTATCGATAGACGCACCAGCAGGTCAGGCTCCGCCTGACTTATCTTTGTTCCGGGCGGCAAATCACTGAATACCGGCCACGACGATAAACGGATGGCCCCATGGTGAACTGGCGGCGGGCGCATGTGCCGGGGGGCTCGTTTTTCTTCACCGTCGTTACCGACGGCCGGGCGAGGCTGTTTGCATCCCTGCGGGCGCGGAACCTGCTCGGCAGCCTGTTC